>Ga0210396_10002146_pt1 | contig 20367 bp, 19 predicted proteins | sample IncBWH17OmetaG_FD_155466 | JGI IMG/M metagenome (GOLD analysis project Ga0210396, IMG submission 155466) | Forest soil microbial communities from Barre Woods Harvard Forest LTER site, Petersham, Massachusetts, United States - Inc-BW-H-17-O ... | reverse complement strand
GATATCGATGAGTTGATGCCGCCGCTCGCTGCCGGTCATCCTGGCGCGCGGGGCGCGCACCTCTTTCTCCGGCGCTGCCACGCCTACCAGGTTATCGGTTGCACTACAGTCTGACGAAGGCATCAGTATGCGCGGCCGGCACCGTGGCCGGCCGACGGCGGCCGATCGGCTCGCCGCTGATGCGCGGTCCGTCGTGGTGTAATCGGCAGCACATCAGATTTTGGTTCTGAGAGTTCAGGTTCGAGTCCTGGCGACGGAGCAACGGCGCACCGGATTGCGGCTGGTTAACTGCGGTAACCTGGGCAGTCACGGACACGTCCTTCAGTACTTGTGGATATGCTTGTGTTTTTAACGCAGCCGTAAGGGGCCCCAGCTTTTACAGGGAGATACGGACATGACGGCGCTCGGTGCGACAGGTCACGAACGAGGCCCGCAACCTCGCTCGAAAGCCGACGCCGATGGCGGCCTCACGATCGCGCACCGCCTCGAGCACCACGCACTTGTCGACCCGGATCACCGCGCCTTCTCGTTCCTCGGGGACGGCGACGGCGTCACGACGCGCACCTGGGCCGAGCTTGCCGCGGGTGCGAGCGCCGTGGCCGCCGTTTTGGCGGACCTCCCGCGCACGCAGGAGCAGCCGCGCGCTCTGCTGCTCCTGCCCGACGACGCGACGTTTCTCGACGCGTTGTTCGGCTGCTTTTACGCTGGCGTGTGCGCGGTTCCGGCGCACATCCCGATCCCGTCGCGGCTCGCGCAGACGTTGCCGCGCCTGTTGGCGATCGTTGCCGACGCACGACCTGACATCGTGCTCACCACCCGCCAGATACTCCCCGCGCGAGAACTAGTCCCCGCGCTCGCCGATATCCCGTGCATCGCGGTCGACGACCTTGGCTTAGCCGACGGAGCCCCCGCGCGGGCGCCCGAGTCAACTGTCAGTCTCGAGGATCTCGCCATCCTCCAGTACTCATCGGGCTCCAGCGGCACGCCGCGCGGTGTGATGGTCAGCCATGCGAACCTGATGGCCAATGAAGCGATGATCGAGGACGCGTTCGGGCACACCCCGTCGACGGTGGCGCTGGGTTGGCTGCCTTTCCAGCACGACATGGGCCTCATCGGCTACGTGATCCAACCGGTCTACGTGGGTTTCGAGTGCGTGATCATGTCGCCGCTGCAGTTCCTCAAGCACCCGCTGCGCTGGCTGCACGAGATCACGCAGCACCGCGCGATCAGGAGTGGCGGCCCGAACTTCGCCTACGAAATGTGCGTCGCCGCAGTGGAGCGCCAGGGCGACAAGAGCCTCGCCGGCCTCGACTTGTCGAGCTGGGATCTCGCGTTCGTGGGCGCGGAACCGGTGCGCGCGGCAACCCTCGACCGCTTCGAGGCGACATTCGCCAAGGTCGGCTTTCGCCGCGAGGCGTTCTACCCCTGCTATGGGCTCGCCGAGGCGACGCTGATCGTGTCGGGGGGGCGGCGCGATACGCCGCCGACCGTGTGGCGCGACCCGAACGGCCCCGCGCGGGTCAGCTGTGGTCGCGCGCGCCTGAGCACCGAGCTCACGATCGTTGACCGGGCGCGCGGTGCTCGCTGCGACGATGGCGTTGAGGGCGAGATCTGGGTCCACGGCCCGAGCGTCGCGGGCGGTTACTGCGGTGACGAGGAGGCCTCGCGCGAAACGTTCGCCGCCACGCTCGACGGCACCCCCGAAAATTCCCGGTGGCTGCGGACCGGCGATCTCGGCTGCATCGTCGACGGCGAGCTGTACATCACCGGCCGCGCCAAAGACGTGGTCGTCAAGAACGGCGTCAACTATGCCGCGGAGGACCTCGAGACCACCGTCGAACAGCTGCGCCTTGAGTCGCTGCATGCGAACGGATGCGCGGCGTTCAGCCACGATGACGGCCTGCGCGAGCGGCTCGTGATCGTCAGCGAGATCGCGCGCGACGCGGTGGCGGCATGGAGCGACGTGGCCGACCAGATCGTCGCTGCTGTCGCGACCGCACACGGGACGCCGGCCGACTCGGTCGTATTCGTGAACCGCGGCGGCATCCCGCGCACGACCAGTGGCAAGATCAGGCGCAGCGAGTGTCGTGCTCTGTACTCGCGAGGCGAGCTAGTCGAGGTGCATCGTCATCTAACCGAGCGACGGGCATGACACGCGGCTACGCGCTCGCCGCGTTCGCAGTCTTCGCGCCGCCTACCGCCGTGATCGCGGCCACGGCCTTGTGGTTCGGCGGAGTTGGGCCCTCGCGAACCGACCTGATCGTGTTGGCAGTCGGCGCGGCAGCGACGCTGTTGGGTGTCGAGCTGGGCTTCCACCGTTATTTCACGCACCGCTCGTTCACCGCACATCCGGCGCTGATCTGGATCCTCGGCGCGCTCGGATCGAGTGCATTCCTCGGCCCGGTGATGTGGTGGGTCGCGACGCATCGCCGGCACCATGCGCTCGCCGACCGTGAGGGCGATCCGCACTCGCCGCACTGGCCGTTCAGCGGCGTGCACGGGTTGGTGCACGCGCACGTCGGGTGGCTCTTTCGTCCGGAACACACCGCGATGACGATCTCCGCGGGCGAGGTGAAGGACCTGTGGCAAAACCCGCGCACGGTCGCGCTGCACCGCAGCTACCTCGCGTGGGGCGTGCTGGGACTGGTGATCCCGACGCTGATCGGCTTCGCCGCCGGCGGCGCGCGCGGCGCGCTCACAGGCTTTCTGTGGGGCGGGATGATTCGGGTGTTCGTGGTCAGCCAACTAACCTGGGCCGTCAATTCGTTCGGCCATGCGTTCGGTGGCCGCGCGCAGTTGCCGCACTCGGGCCAGGCGCGCAACAGCGTGTGGCTAGTGCTGCCAGGCTTCGGTGGCGGCTATCACGCCAATCATCACGACGCACCGGGCGCGTACACCACCCGGGTGCGCTGGTGGCAAATCGACGTCGGCGGCGCGGTGTTACGCGTGTTGTCGGCGTGCGGGCTGGCCAGCGATCTCAAGCAGCCGATGCCCAGTACGACGGAGTCCTGACTGCATGCGCGAGACGTACTTAGGCGCCAGGCCGGCAGCGATTCGCCATCACTATGACGTCGGCAACGAGTTCTGGCGGATCTGGCTCGATCCGACGATGAGTTACTCGTGCGCGATGTGGGAGGACCCCGACGACGATCTCGAGCGCGCGCAACGTCGCAAGCTTGACTTCCATGTCGATCAGTCGCGCGCTGCCAGCGCGGCGCGCGTGCTCGACGTCGGCTGCGGTTGGGGCGCCATGCCGATGCATCTGGTGGCCTCGCACGGCGTGAAACATGTTGTGGGGCTCACGCTCTCCGACGCGCAGGCCGAATACCTGCGCGAGATCGCACCGGACAACGTCGAGGTCTTGGTGCGCAACTGGAGTGACTACGAGCCGACTGAGCCGTTCGATGCCATCATCTCCGTCGGTGCGTTCGAGCATTTTGCGCGCCAGGGCTTGTCGCCAGACGAGCAAATCGAGGCCTACCGCAGATTCTTTCGCTCGTGCCGAGATTGGCTCAAGCCGGGCGGGCGGCTCTCGCTCCAGACGATCGCGTACGGGGATATCCCGCGCGATCGACCACTGCGCGACCGTTTCATCGTTGACGAGGTCTTCCCGGACTCGGAGCTGCCGCGGCTCGCGGACATTGCGCTCGCCGCAGAAATGGAACTCGAGATCGAAAAGGTGCGAAACGATCGCGACGACTACGTCAAAACCTTGCGCGCATGGTTCGACCGCTTGCGTGCTCAGCGAGCGGACGCGGTCGCGGTGTCCAGCGAGGAGGTCGTCGCGCGCTGCGAGCGTTACCTGCGCATGTTCGCGTACTCGTTTGAGCTCGGCGCGTTCACACTGCTGCGCTTGACCATGCGGCGGATCGATCTGCCGGGACGATGGTGACTGGGATGAAGAGCTGTGAGGAGATCGAAGCGATGCTGGCCGCACACATCGCGCATCGGACTAAAACTTCAGCCAACGAAATCGATCGCACACGCCGGTTCGATCACCTCGGCCTCGATTCCGCGGACGCGGTGACGCTGGTGGGCGAGCTAGAGGATTTCGTTGGCCGGCCGCTGTCTGCAGCGCTGCCCTACACGTTTCCAACGATCGAGCAGCTGGCGCGCCAGGTGGCCGACGGCGCCGGTTGACTTTGCCAGCCGCGCGCACCGAGTTTGAGCAAGGCGGCGACAGCCGTTTGAGCGCTGCCGCCGGTTTTGCTGACATCTTGGTTTGTCGTCCACAAATGTGCGCAAGAGTTCGGGCTTGAATATGGGCTGGTTCCCCAGAACCTGAGTCCATTCTTAACCGCGCCTGAGTACCTGTCGGCAAACTTCCACCGACACTGGCGTTCCCGTGAGAGCGGGGTACATTTCTTGCAGCATGTTGCCTCGCGTCGCCGAGCCAGAACGCCGTTTAGTCAAACGGCGCCACATAGTGTGCTTTAACCTTCGTGCCAGCGCGTTCATGGCTCGGAAACGCCGACCCCCACCTGCTGTTGGTTCCTTATAAGAAACCTGAAAAAGGTTTATAATTAAATACGTCGCAGAAATTAAGTTGGTTATTACCCGTGAATAGATTCGATTCGTATTTTAAAAAGCACCAGAGAAACTGGAGTTTGACCTTATGCGGGAATTGATACCAACGAGTGTTGTTCCGCTCGATACCGTGACTGTTGGTCGGTTCCAGCTCGGCCAGCGCCTTAGCTGGCGTGATCCCGACGTCGGCGGCACGTTGGTGCTGTCGCAGCCGGCAGTTGACCCCGACCTGTGGACCGAGTTTTCTCTCGGTGCGGAGCACAGCTATCGCAAGCACGGTGTCGAGTGCGCCCTCGACGCCGATGCGCTGCGCGACGGGACCGATACCATCATGTTTTTCGCCATGATCGACGATGCCGGACGGATGGTGGGTGGGCTGCGAGCCAAGGGACCGCTGCGGTCGGCTGACGACTCGCATGCGGTCGTCGAATGGGCGGGCCAACCCGGCCAGCAGGCGGTCCGCGACATGATCACAGACCGGATTCCCTTCGGCGTCCTGGAGATGAAGGCGGGCTGGGTAATCGACGACGCGGATCGGAACCGTTCCCTTATCACCGCCTTGGCCCGCAGCGGTTGCCACATTACGGCTCTCCTCGACTGTCAGTTCATGATGGCCACCGCCGCGACACACGTGCTGAACCGCTGGCGGTCTGCGGGCGGGGTAGTGGCACCCATTCCGGCTGCGCCCTACCCTGACGACCGCTACCAAACCAAAATGATCTGGTGGAACCGGCGCGACTTCATTAATTACGCCGAACCCCGCCAGGCTGCCAAGATCCTCACGGAGTCGCAGCGCCTAACCAAGGAGTTCTACGGCCGCCGTGCCAAGGAATTCGCCTCGCGGAACGTGGGTTAGGTAGTCGCGCACCGATCCTTGGCGTTCCGAAGCCACCGCGTGCGACGAGCATTCCCGGAGCCCGAGGAAGCGTAAGCACTTGAGCCGCAGCGTTTCTCGTCATCGAGCGGGCGGCCGCGTCCGGATGATTTCGTGACAACGGGAAGTTTCAGCTAGCTCGCCTGGCCGCTCACGGCAACGACGGGCGGCGCCAACATCTCAAGCAGCGCCGTGTTTGCGACGGGAGCGCTCTAGCGGTAGCCCTGAGCGAGAACGACATCGGAAAGCGCCTCGCTCAAATCGTTGCCGCGTAGCGGGGCATGCCCCGCCAGACGAATCATGCTTGACAATCTGCCTACTCCGTAAGGTCTATTTGTATGAACCGCCGCCCGAGCAGCGCGCCCATCGCCGCCGTGTCGAGCGGGCGGGACAGCAGAAAGCCCTGTGCCCGATGGCAACCCAAATCAAGCAGTGCCTTAGCCGCGGCTACCGTCTCGACGCCCTCGGCGATAACGTCGAGCCCAAAGGCGTCAGCCAACGCTACAACTTGCCGCAGGATCGCCAGATCAGCAGAGTCTGTCGTGAGGTCGACAACAAATTCTTTGTCAATCTTGAGCGTGTCGACAGGAAGCGACTTCAAATATGTCAACGCGCTGTAGCCCGTGCCGAAGTCGTCGATCGCGACCTTCACGCCGACCTCCTTCAACCCCGCCAGAGTTTTGTGGGTGGTGTCGATATCGCGGACCACGACGTTTTCGGTGATCTCCAGGCACACCGAGCGGGGGTTGAGACCAAACTCCGCGAGGGTTGCGGCGACCATCGCGACAAAGCCGTCCGTGACAAGCTGCGCGGGCGACACGTTGATGCTCAGCACAATATCGCGCCCGAGGCCGCGAGCATGCCAATAACTGAATTGCGCACAGGCTGAGCGCATTACCAGACGGCCGAGTTTCCCCGCGAGATTGATAGATTCGACCACGCCCATGAACGAATCAGGCATCAGCAGCCCTCGAGTGGGGTGTCGCCAACGGATCAGCGCCTCAGTCCCAAGGACCTCACCGGTGCGCATGTCAAACTCTGGGAGGTAATGCAGCACCAGTGCGCCGGTATCGTTCTCGATGGTCCCTTCTAGATGCAGCTCGATGTCGTTGCGGATCGCGTACTTTTCCGACATCTCCGGGTTGAAGGCTGCAACCGCATTGCCGCCGACGCTCTTGGCCGACACAACGGCCTGATCGGCTCTGCGCAGTAGGTCCGACGCGTCGTCGCGCCCGGGTATGCCCAGGGCGACGCCGATACTGACGGTGCGGGTGATCGTCTCACCGTCCACCTCGACCTGCTGGTGAACTTGCTTCTGCAACTGTCCGGCCAACGCCGCGACGTCTTCGGCTTGCATGGGGCCGGCCGGCACAACGACAAACTCATCACCCCCGAAGCGCGCGATGACCGACGAAGCGCCATCGGCTTCCCGCAAGAGCCGGGCGAAGACCTCAATGAACCGGTCGCCAGCCTTGTGACCGAGGTGGTCATTGACTGCCTTGAGGCGGTCCAAGTTAAGGAACACTAAAGCGACTGGACCTGGCTGGCCCTCAGTGAGTCGGCGGTCAAGGTCGGCGATCAGCGCCCTGCGGTTCAGCAGCCCGGTCAGATCATCGTGTTCGGCGAGGTGGCGCAGTTGCTCCTCGGCGACGATGCGGGCCTGCACCTGAGCGAATAGTGTGGCGATAGCCTGCAGCGCATTCAGCTCCGCCGGCAGCCATTCCCGATCCCCGATCTTGACGAAGCCCAGGGTGCCGGTAGTGACGTCCCCGGACAGCAACGGCACGCACGCGATGGAACTGGTAGGAACGCCGGTGCCCTCCTCGATACCGCGCTGATAGTCGGCGTTCTCCGCCTCGGGACGCAAAACGCCGGGCTCTTTGAGGTTTTCGGCCATCGCAAAGACCGGGTCGGCGTCGGCGAAATGCACCACACGGAGCGGGTCAGGGTCGGGAACATATTCGCGTGGCGGCCATAGAGCGACGAGCACAGTCGCGCGGATCGTGTGGTCATTGTGGCGCAGAAAGCCGAAATCTACGGCAAAGTGGCTAACTACGTTTTCAATCACCCGTTCACTGATCGCGACATGGCTCGTCGCGGTAGCCGCCATCAACTCGGCGGCCGCCGCCGTGACCAAGTCCTCCAGCGAGCCCGACATCCTTATACGGTAGCCGGTATTAACGCTCCAGAGCCGTATTAACGCTCCAGCGAACAAACGCGGTCAAGACTGCGACGACTCCGCACCGAAGCCGGGTCGCTGACGGCGAATCGCAACACTAGGGCAGGCGACGCGTCGTCGGGTATGCCGAGCAGCTGCCGGAATTTTTGCTGCAGGTCGCTCAGCTCGTCGGCGAAGGGCTCCGACAACTCAGTCAGATCTTCGGCATCGCGGACATAGAGGAAGACCGGCGATACGGGCTGAACGGCCAGCCCACGCCGCTGCGCGGCAATCCATACCGCCTCGACGGCAGCGCCGCCGCGTGCGTAATCGGTCAACGCGGGTTCGGTCACCGAAATGACGGCTACGGCAGAGCTTGCCAACACGCGGCGGCGGGTGTCCTCTCCTAAGGCGGTCCCAGCGTTCCACTGGGCCAAATGAGTCATCACGTCTGGGCGACGCAAGATGTCAATCACAGCTAGGTCGCTGGGGTCGAGTTCGAGGCTGCCGACATCGATACCCGTTTCAGGAGACGGATCACCGGGCCAGCGCAGCTCAGAAATCATTTCCGCGTGCAATTTTGGCGTCAGGTAGCGGGTGCGGTCGGCGGCGGCGATAATCGTTGCGGCCCTGGCGATATCGTCTCGCCCAGTCAAGAGATGCAGCCGAGCGCCCTCCCGCTCGGTGACGCTGTGCAGCTGTCTGATCGTGTCTGCGGCGATCGGATGGGGCGTTCCCAGGCGGCGGTTGGTTTCCCGCGCCAGCATCGGTTGGTACAACCCTGCGAGCTCGGGATCGGCGCCGTCGCGCAGATGCAGCGTCGCCTGCAACAGAGCGCCATCAACGTTTTCCAGCAGGCTTGTTGGCCCGAGCACGTGTAGCGCGGCGGCGGCTACTTTGGCGTTAAAGAGGGCCGCTCCAACCGCGACTGCACTGCCGCGCAACCCGACGTCGAGCGTCGACGTGTGTTGTGGCGCAAGGCGGATGGTGACGGCATCAGTACTGGCCTCGATACGCCAAGGCTGCGCGTTGCTGGCCGAGGGCGCGCGAATAGCCGCGCCTGCAATGACACCCGTCGTGCCCGGCAGCACCGGATCTGCGTACTCGGCGGCTGGGAGAAGGCGATTCGCCGCCATCTCCGGCTCGTCGAGCTGATTGAGCCGACCGACGACGTCAATGCGCGCCCGGCCCGACCGCAGCGCCTCACCCACTCCGATCCTGCGCACGGACTCGGCAACCACCGTCGCTCCCAAGACCACATCGCCGGCCAACTGTGGCCACGTCGAAAGCTGGCGCTCGAGTTCAACCGCCGACGCCGCCAAGCGTGGCGACAACTGTTCAGCCTCGAGAAAACGCAGCAGGTGCGGAACCATTTCCCGGCTACTCATTTGCGGCAGGCGCGCGAAATCCAACTCGCCCAGCAGACCGTGCAGAATCGGACGTTCCGGCTCCAGGTCGAAACGTTCGACGTCCACCAGGCCGCGATCGCTGGATGCCATCAGCACCGGAATCCGACGCGCGCGGGCGCCTTCTCGCACAACGACCTTCATAGCCAGCGAATCGCATTCCTCAACAACGATGTCGAGCCCGTCGAGAAACTCGTCGACCGTGTCGACCGTCAGCCCCGCTGGCAGAACCCGGACCGGTAAGTACGGGTCGAGTTCGGCGATCCTACGGGCTGCTACCTCGGCCTTGTTGACCCCAAGGTCGAATACAGTCGCCGGCACCCTGTTGAGATTGGAGAGCTCGAGGCGATCGAAATCCGCCAACCGCAGCTCGCCACACATACCCTGCGCGGCCAGGGTGTGGGCGATGATATGCCCGACGCTCAGACCAGCGACGCCAATGCGTAGCGCGCCGAGCCGGGCCTGTTCCTCGGCTGTGATCATGTTCCGGTTGCGGTCCAACCGCACCGCCCGAAATGCCCGCGGAGCCAGTAGGGCCACCACCGTCCGGCGCCAGGGGTAATACGCCCACCGGCAGGGTTCGGCGACAAGCTCGGGGTCGGGCGGTGGCAGCAGCTTGCGCACTTCCTCGAGTTGAGCGTCGCTGTGGTCGATGAACTCGATCACGGGATCGGCGCGCAACCGATCCAACACCGCTTTGTCAGCGGGCTCTGCGGCGTCGAGCACCAATGCCGTGCAGGCTGCGATGATCATCTCCTTGATGGCCCCGGCCACGCATGCAAGCGACGGACATCGGGACTTCGGGCGTGCACCCAAGCCTATGCGAACCCACCGGTCAGGCACGCTTAATGCCAGCGTCACATCGGCGCATTTCACCAATAACCGCAGGCTGGATATACTTCTGGCTTCTCGACTGAGATGCCGACGCCCGAACTAATCGGCGCCAATTAGACAGCCGTATAGTTGACTTAAGCGACTGTCGGGTGCCACGCCGTGCGTAGATCGGAGGACACCGTGTCGTCCAGCCTCGATCTTGTCACGGCAGTCGCGACCCAACTGATGGAAGCGACCGCATCGTCCGCCGCCCAGGTGAGCGAACACGTGCTGGCGAAGCTCGTAGAGCAGCTCGACGTGGACGTGTGCTTTCTACGCCACAACGACCACCAGGCCGGGGTGTCAAGGGTGGTCGCGGAGTGGCCGCCGCGACCCCATCGTGCCGACCCCGACCCGCTCGCGGTTGCCCGCTTCACCAGCGCCAACCCGATCTTCGCGATGTGCGAATCGCTCAAGGAACCGACGGTGATGGCAGCAAAGATTCCGTATTACGGTTATGCGCCCCAGACGGAGGAAGCCCGCCTGATCTCATCGCCGTCGGTGGCTGTCGCACCATTGCTCTCAGGTGGCGTGACCACCGGCATCCTCGGCTTCGGCAAATTCCGTAGCGAGCAGTGGAAGCAAGACGAGATCAGCATGCTCGAGGCGATCGCGTCGCTGTTTGCACAACTCCAGGCCCGTATCGCCGCCGAAGACAAGCTTCGCTATCTCGCCGACCACGACGATCTGACCGGTCTGCGCAATCGTCGCGCGCTGGTGGCCCACCTTTCCGACCGGCTCACCGCAGGACGGCGCGGACCCGTCGCGATTTTGTATATCGACCTCGACCGGCTGAAGGCGATCAACGATTGTCTCGGCCACAGCGCGGGCGACTGGTTCATCAAGCTTTTTGCCGACCGACTTCGTGAGTGCTCCGGAAGTCGGAGCATGGCCGCGCGGCTCGGCGGAGACGAGTTCGTCGTCGTTCCGGATCAAGCGATGACGATCGACTCCGCGCTATCACTGGCTAACAAGCTTCTGACGATGGTGTGCGATCGGGTGGCGATCAGTGGCCATACCGTCACCCGGACAGTCAGCATTGGGGTGGCGGCCGGCGAGCCGGGGCGTGACGACAGCGCCGATTTACTGCGTCGTGCCGATGAAGCCGTCCTGGCGGCTAAGCGCGGCGGCGGCAACCAGGTCGTGGTGTCCGATGACCTTTCGCTCAAAAGACTGTTCCGAAACGAGATTCAACTCCATCTTCAAGGCGACATCGACCGCGAAGCACTGTTGCTGCACTACCTACCCGAGGTCGATTTGCAGACCGGCGCCATCGTGGCCGCCGAGGCGCTCGTCCGCTGGCGGCACCCGACGCGGGGGCTGCTGCTACCGGATTCGTTCATCGGCGTGGCCGAATCGATAAACCTCGCAAATGAACTTGGCCGATGGGTGCTACGAAACGCCTGTGCCGATTTCAGCAGGTGGCGATCGCGGGGCGTGGGGCAAAATGCAGCGTTACGCGTCAATGTGTCGCCCCTTCAACTGTCCGGCCGAGGTTTCGTCCGATCTGTCGCAGAGACCATCGAGGAATTCGGCATTGATGCTGGATCGCTGTGCCTCGAGATCACCGAGCGCGCGGTAGTTCACGACATTGAGAGCACTCGGCGAACCTTGGCGGAGTTGAAAGAGGTCGGGGTCCAGATCGCCATCGACGACTTCGGTACCGGTTACGCCGTCCTGTCGCACTTGAAGTCCCTCCCCGTCGATGCGCTCAAGATCGACGCCGGATTTGTACGTGACCTCGGCTCCAATGCCAACGATCTGGCGATTATCCGCGCGATCATCGGGCTGGCTGAAGCATTCAACCTTCAACTGATTGCAGAGGGCGTCGAAACCGCTTCCGCAGCAAAGACTTTGATGCAGCATGGATGCCACCGGGCGCAAGGGTTCTTATTCTCCCGGCCGATCCCAAGCCGCGCCATGGAGACGCTGCTGTCCACGGGGTCAATGTCCATGCCGTTCTTCGCGAACAGGGATGCCTTGGCGGAGGCGGTTACCTAACGCGCACCTGTCATCAAACGAGCGGGCTGTAGTCGGCTGGCGGGTCAATGAGATTCCTTGTTCGGAATAGTCTTTCGTGAGCACAGAGCTGGTCTCGGCGGCGATCAGTACCTCCTCGGGAAGCTCGCGCATGCAAATTTGCCGACCCTGCCTACTGGCCGGCGGGGTCCGCTTCGGAAGCTTTCACGCCATCGGTCAAATCGGTTACATCTTCAGACCAGCGCGGTGTCGACATCAGGTTCGTGCTATTGGGCGACGGCAACTGAGATGGGCATGTTCTCCCCCTGCTTTGCCTTCCCAAGTGCCGCACCCGCCGCGAGCACCGATCGCTCTGGCGGATACGAGTCCTTGAGCAAGATGCAGTGGTCACCGCCTTCCTGCCCAAGACGACCCGACCGGGTTCCGTTTTTTGTTGTCGGCAAAATCGAGCTCGTGGCTCTGAATGATGCTTTTTACCCCACTTACAGCCGCAAACGGTCGAAGGATGGCCTTATCGGGATACACCGGCCCGCCAGCCTGTTTCTTCCCAACGGCCCGACTCGTCTGGATGTCGCCAACCGGCCTAACCAGCCGCACGATGCGACACCGCCATCACTGGTCACCGATGTGATCGAGCCACCCGCTGGGTCGCCTTCGGCGAGTGCTGCGGTCGAGGTCGACGTCGAAGTGCGTGTGCCGCCCAGCGGCGAGACCGAGATCCGCTCCGGGCGCCGCTGCTCTGCACCTGGTATCCGGAATCTATGGATGTTTAGAGTTCAAAGACTGTGAGTCTGGCTTTAACCTGTTATGCTGACTTATAGTATGGATATTGATTGCTCAAGTGCATTATCGGTATGACCACAGCCTGTGCAGTCGATGATCGGCCTTCGGACGGGCCGTTCGCCCGAATCAGCTGGCTTGAGAAGGGGAAGCGATCGAAATGGTTCCTCTCGCGATTTTGGGAATAGGTGCCGGCTTCCAAGGGACGATCGCGGGCTGCAGCAAGGCACGCCGGCAGCAAGCGACCCCCAGGCAACGTGACCGATAAGGAAGGATGCACGTGAGTATACGTACCGCGCTGGTGATTCTTGTGGCGGCGCTCCCTGCCAGTGAGCTAAAGAATGCTCTGCTCCGTCACTTGGGGTGGACCATTGGCGATCGGGTGCGCATCGGCCCGTGCTTGGTCTTGAGGGTGGACAACGTCGACCTTGGCGGCGGAGCAAATATCGGCTCATTCAATGTCATAAGGGATCTGGCGGCGCTCACGCTGGGGGAACACGCAGAGATCTGTCATTGGAACTGGGTGACCGCTGCTCGACCGTTGGGCGAAGCGGGGGCCCCTTGTCTGCTGCATCTGGGACCCAACTCCAACATAACTTCTCGCCACTACCTCGACTGTACCGGTGGCATACGTGTTGGCACACACAGCGCAATTGGTGGTGCGCGGTCGACGTTGTTCACGCACGGAATCTCCGCAACGACCTGGCCGGCCCGGACGCTACGGAAGAGCAACACTCACGCTTTCAGGCCCATCGAGATAGGCGATTACTGCCTCATTTCGTCGAACGTGCAAGTTTCCCCGGGGACGGTAGTCGGCAGCAGGATTGTCGTCGGAATGGGAGCAAGCATTGCCGGCCGACTCTTAGATCCGGGATTGTACATGCAATCCCCCGCGACACTAGTGAAATCGGACCTGGGCGGCGAGTACTTCCGAAGTGAGGAACGGCATGTCGACACCATTCAGGCACAGAAATGAAACTCGGGCCGCCCGTCGTGACCCCTGGTGTAGCATAATGAAGCAATTGTCTCAGCGCGTGTGGGGCGGCCTTGGGCCGTTGGCTCATCGGTAACAAACTCATCCGTGATAATGAAGTCACTCGCACGCAGAACTCAATACCGCACCACTTCGCCGGATCGAGCCTGGCACCCACAGAACTGACTACGCACCAGCGGGCTGTTCGCCGCCCGATCGAGAAAAATAAGACCGCCTCAACCCGGAGGCGACAGGACCCGAGGAGTCCGATGAGAAAGCCGGTGGCTGCGGTGTTCGTAATCGCGTGCGTCATCGCCGCATTCGTTTCGAGTGGACAGCTCGCCAAGGGCGACCCGCCCGGCGATGGGACGGCAGAATTACAGGCCAAGTTCGATCAACTCAAACCCGGTGAGACGCTAACCCTGGACCCAGTAACATACCAACACGGCGGAATTATCTACATCCGTGTCCCGGGCGTGGTAATCAACGGGAATGGCGCGACATTACAGGCTACAAACGATCCCACCTCCGCGTTTTGGATTGTGGCCGACAATGTTTCAGTGAGCAATCTCAACCTCACCGCACCGCTAAGCGGGCCACGCTACTACGAGACGGATCAACACAAAATCGTAGTCGGTGCTAATGGAGTCAGGCTGAGCAACATAACTATTACCGGTTCAGCATCGGCTGGCATATATATAGCTGGTAGCAACTTCCGCGTCAACCGGGTGACTGTTCGGGACACCAGGGCCGACGGAATCGATGTTACCGCTGGCGCGAGCAACGGGGAAATTAACGATTCCACGACCGAGCGAACCGGCGACGACGCCTTCGCTGTTGTGTCGTTAATCCAAGAGCCTGAGCCGTGCCGAAACATCGTTATCAATTCTCCCGTCGTAAATGGGACGACAGCGGGGGGCCGTGGCATACTAGTTCAGGGCGGTGAGAATATCGTCGTCCGCAATATTAGGGTCTCGCAAACCAGCTTTGCGGGAGTTTATATTTCTTCCGTAGGCGATCCCTTCAACACCCGATCAACGAATGGCGTACAAGTCTCGGGCGGCTCGGTGACTGGCGGTAACGTGGCGCCGACCGTGCCGATGGGTGCGGTTAACGTGTCGAGCGACCATGCCGGCTATGGCGTAACTAACGTTACTATTTCGGATTTAACCATTGTTGATACTCCGCCGTCGGCACAAAGCAACATCGCCGTCGGAACCACCAATGGTGGAGCCCTGAACAATGTCGCGTTTCAGAATATCCGGATTCGGCAAGGGACAGATCTGCCCGCCATCTCTTCCAATGTGCCGGCCGGCAGCTACACAGCCTCAGGCATCACAATGAATGGACGAGCAATCGCTCCGTGAGCGCAACTTATGCTCGACGTGGTGGCGGGTATGTAACCCTCAAGCTCCTACTTTCGACGCAGCATCGATTGCCGATTCGTTGAGATGGCGAGCCTGCCCGGCGCGTCGAACATACCGGAGGCGCCAAGTGATCCAGCTGTTCTACAGCATCGCGGCGATGAATGCGCACTTCTCGTCGATGGCGTGGTGCGCAGCCAAGCCTAATCGGTGGTCGATACTGGCGCTCTTGACGTTTGCGGTAATTTGGCCGTTCGTTCCGTTAACGGGGATCTGGAAGGCGACGTCCTTCTTACGCTGGACGGCACCAGTGGCATAACGGTATCGGACTTGTTGTCGGTCCTGGCAGCGGTGATCACGTTCATTCAGGCGATTAGGATCCGCGCGGCCGTGCGCCGTAACCCTTCTGTCGAACACGGTGACATTACGGAAAAGCCCTGAGCAATTCACCACCCGCGCTGAACCAGCGTTGTTGCTGTTGCACACCGTGTCATCCAAATTTCCAGAAAATCCAGGTCAGCTCCAAGGCGCCACCGTCGCTAAAACTCCTTGAATGACTGGCAGAAGCCTCTCAGCTATGTAGGCGTGACCTGCGTCCGTCGGCGACCCGTCTTCGCGTATCGAGGTCGGATCGCTTACGAGCCATTTGTCAGCGATCGGATCGACGAAGGTGGCGCCAATTTTGACTGCCTCGTCCCTGATAATGTCGCGGACCCGGGTCACGTCCGGCGCTGGATCTGCTACGGGGGAAGCCGGACCGGCAGCGATCACCTTGGCATGCGGGGATGCCTTGCGCACACGTAAGAAGGTATCGTTCACCGCCGCTTCCACCGATTCAGGGTTCTCAGGCGCGTCGCTGCTTCCGCCAAATATGATCACGAGATCATCGTCAGGCTCAAGCAGCCTGCGCGCCTCCTCGCCAAAACTTGTCCCTCTAATTCCACGTGCGACGTAGCCCGATCCCGCTTCCCCTGAGCTCTCGCAGTTGATGTCGACTCCCCTTTTCCGCATTTGGCGAAAGACCATTTGGTTCCAGCTGTTTGCACCCACATCGCCGAAAGTTGTGCTCTCCGTGAAGGAATCACCGATTGCGACTACCTTCTTTGGCTGCTGATTGCCCAAGGGCGCTTGAGAAACGGTAGGCATCGGCTGTTCGTGGCGCGCGTGCGCCACGGTGAAGGAGCCGAACAAGACGGAAGCAGCGAGGATCAGCGCACCGATGCCGGCAGCTTGCCAGTGTCTGTCGGTCGAAATGCCGCTCGGATCAGCCATACCGCTGTCCGACCGTCATCGCCACACGGTTCGGGACCTCTACCGTGCTAGAAACACGGAACGCGGACTTCTCAAGATTGCCGATGGCGTTGGGTGGCTGCTCATCTCGCGTTTCACGAAACATATCTCGACTCCTTCCCTTGTTGGTCCTTTCCCTGACCAAATACGACGCGATAAGAAGGATCACAGACAATGAAAGAATCCGCCAAACCGAGCGAGAGGAATACTCGATAGACAACACACCTACCATTGCGACAAAGCCTAATGGGAGAAACGACATGAGCCGGAATCGACTTCGTTGCAGATTGTGCATCGCAAACCCAAAAATCCAGCCCATTATACCGAATAAGAGGATCTGACCTACGCAGCCCATTGCGCCAAACCACTCTCCCGCAAACGACAGCGGTACCCAAGAGTATGGCCAGTATCGCTCGAGGTCGGCTGATCGGGCGGTCCCCGGCAGGGGATTTGCATTACCTAGTAGCGTGCCGATGTCCACGTCCTCGTGCACGGACTCTTCAGCTATCGGGAAACCCACGACCACCGAGGCGACGAGCTCTTTGGCGGGCTCCAAGATGGAGTCTGTCGAATTTGCGATGTCCGACGCGGTTGCCTGGACGACGTTAGGAACGTTAAGCAGCCCATGCGGCATCGCGCGGGCATTCCCTACCACGCTAAAAGCGAAAACGCCCGTGACAAACAATGCCACGGCTGGCGCAATCAGGGCTAGGTGAAGTCGCCGTCGGCGAATCTCGTTAAAGAACATCAACAGACTGCCCAGGATCGGTACTGCGCACGCCATGCGGCTACCGGAAGACAGTGGTCCAATAAACCAGAGAGCCGACGTCGCGATCAACAAAATCCGAAGCCTCCGGTCCTTCTCCCATGCGGTCAGCACAACCCCTAGCACGCCGGAAAGTATTCCCGGCCACGACGCCATCGCTAAGAACAAAATGCCGTCGCTATAGAGGTAGGAATCATTCTTGAAGAAACTTGGCCCTACGCCAATCACAAGGGTAACGAAGGCGACCGCCGAGACGATTGCTACCGCGATGCTCAGCTTTCTGGAGGGCGCCACCTTGCGAGTGGGCAGCGCCTGCGCCGGAATCGGCGGAATGAGTAGCGCGGACAGCCCGGCACCAATGGATGCCCACAGGAATGCTGGCACCGCTTTGGATGCACTGAATGCGACCGCTGGCACGCTCGACGGCAATCCGGAGTATCCACTGTGCCTCGACCACTCCCAGAGAGGTCCGCCTAGCGCTAGCAAAAGCATAATGGCAGCCAGGACGGCGGGAGCCGCAGCTGCACTCGTTCGCTTCACGCTCAGCCAAACGGCTACCGTCAGGGATATCAGCGCTAGGACAAAAAGTTGAACGTTGGTCAAGAGTGCGTCCCATCCCCGTTCTGGGAAGGCCTACCGCATTCGACTATCCCGATTACCCTCCCATTCCCGTTCTGGGAAGGCTTACCGCTTTTGACTACCCTGGTTACCGACCCATTCCCGTTCTGGGAAGGCTTACCACATTCGACTACCCCGATTACCGACCCATTCCCGTTCTGGGAAGGCTTACCGCTTTCGACTATCCCGATTACCGACCCATTCCCGTTCTGGGAAGGCTTAGCGCTTTCGACTACCTCGATTACCAACTCAGGCTGGACGGCATCATCCAGCTGTTCGCGCGATGCAACGCGTTGTTTCGCGCGTTTCCGCCATTGACGACGGGCCACGAGGATGCCTTTCACGTCGACGCCATTAAAAGACAACAATTTGTCCAAATCAACGACGTCCTCCAAAAGCGTCCGGCCCTTCAGACACACAATGACGGACGCGGTCCCCGAGATCATGATGCCGGTGGAGGAGCGTGCTGCCAACGCTGTCATTCGCTCGTGCTGGTCGAGAAGTGCGGGAGCGGCGAGAATCTCGACATCATTCAAGCGAAACCGAGGACCAGGTAACAGCGCGGTTCTGAATTCCGCAATCATTTCGCCCAGGCCATCGTCACTCCTGGCGCCGGCAAGAACCACTTTTCGTGCTGAATTTGGCGCGGAGAACAGCATCGACTGTATTCGGGCCATTTCGCCGCGACTGTCGTCAACTTCCACGATCCAGGGTGCCGACACCGCCTTCCGAAGTTGGCCGACACCGCGGATGGTGGGGTGCCGGCGGTGGTTAAGCACCGTATAGATAAGTGCCGCGCCACCAAACAACGCGGCGAACACCAGGACCTTCAGCCACGGCGTGACACCTGCGGTACTTTCGCTGACCTCGATAGGTCGGGCGACCGTCACCAGGACAGGGCCTTCCCGAAGGCCGCTGTTCTGCTCTACGGACCGGGCGTAATTCGGCAACTGATCTAAATAGGCCTGTGCCAGCGAACGCGCGGCGTCGGCAGACTGTGCTGTCGCTTGGATGGTGAGGAGGGGAGCACCATATATCAAGGCGACACTGATCCGGTTGGCAAGCGCCGCAGGCGATTCGGGAGACCGGATTTCTCCCAGCACCCGCCGCGCGAGCTCGTCGTTCTTCGCGAGCTGCCAATACATCTGAGCGCGATCCTGGGCGTACTTGTCTCCCGATACGGCATCGGTCACGCTACTGCTGAGCGGCGGCGCGACGTACAGCGTGGCCTGCGCCGTATACGTCGGATGGACCGCGAATGTCAGGAGGCAGCCGATGATCGCCCCGCATACGGCGGCGAAAGTCACGAGCCGCCACCTCTTACCCAAGAACCGGCGAGCAAACCGGACCAGGTCGACGGCCCCTTCGATCGAAGGAGCGTTGCTGATGTCGGTCACGAAACCCTCCATGGCTTACGCCTGTCCACTTATGAGACGGACAAATACGGGATACATATGTTGCGCGACTCGTAGGTTGCCGAGATCTGTCACATGCACGCCATCGGATCCGATCAGTCCGACATCTCCGCCTGTGAACCAGTTGTCCTGAATGGGATCGACGAAGTGCGCCTGGACTGCCTCTGCCGCACCACGAATCGCGTCGCGCGTTTGTAGAACCTGGTCGATTGGCTTGTTACTGCCCCACGTCGGACCGAGCACGATGAGCTGTGCGCGAGGCGCCAATTCGGAGACCGAGTGGTAGGTCTCCCGAGCCGCGGCCGCAACCTGGTTTGGCTCCGCTACGACGTCGGCTCTGCTTCCCGATATCACGACGATCCGAGTGTCGGAGGTGACGAGCCGCCTCACGTCCTCGTCAAACGTCGGACTGCTGGCTCGAATTGCATATCCTGACCCCTCGCCGTTGTTGTCGACAGCCATCCGAAATGGCGCGACTTTCCGCACCTCCGCGGCGAGAAGCGAAGTCCAGTTGGTGGCACCGACCCCGCCCTCATCGGACCCTTGGGTCATATCACCGATGAATACCGCCAACGGCCCATCATTGTTCGCCGACTTCGCCCCGTTTGTCGCAATCGCGAGCTGCGGCGCCATGGCCTGCGCCGATACCGCCGTTCTCGTCATCTTGTTCATGACCTCATGGGCCAAGACCCCGGTGATGATAAGGAGCGCCAAAATCATGACGCTGCTGTGTTTGCTCTTCATCGGACGGCAATCCCCCCTGGAGTGCTGACGGCGGAGCCTAGTCGTGCGCGAGATTGCCTAGCGACAGCGTGGATGCAACGGTGTACCCACAGCACGCCGCCTATCGCAGTTACGGAACTGGAGAACGCCAGCGAAATGGCGATTGCGATTGCGCTTCCGAAGATCAACCCTGCGGCGAAGCTCGTCGCCAATTGCAGTCCAACGAGCAGCATGTTCAACCCGAAAACCGTCCTGCTCTCGCCTCGAGATTGGAAAACGGTGCTGACACCCCACGCCCAGCACATCGCCGCAGCGCTAACCCCGATGTAGGGAAGCACCGAACGGGTCTCTGGCCAGCTGGCACCAAGCATCGCCGCCCCCAGCCTCGCCGGTACAGCCATCAAGCAGCCGGTCGCAACCACCGTCAGCGCAGAAGTCGCCAACGATGTCCTGCTCAACAGGCGCCACTGGCCGCCCAAAGAGTTGCCGGTGCGCACCGCATGTGGCACGAACACCATCGGCAGGGCCATTAACAACGTTGCAATGGGGCCAAACAGCGTAGACGCTCCTCGAATGCCCGCCGCGGCAACGCTTCCGGCAGTTGTCACCGCTGCAAGCGC
>Ga0210396_10002144_pt1 | contig 20375 bp, 18 predicted proteins | sample IncBWH17OmetaG_FD_155466 | JGI IMG/M metagenome (GOLD analysis project Ga0210396, IMG submission 155466) | Forest soil microbial communities from Barre Woods Harvard Forest LTER site, Petersham, Massachusetts, United States - Inc-BW-H-17-O ... | reverse complement strand
ATCACGAAAGCGAGTGTCGCTGTTCTTAGCTGACCGACGGCACGAGATTCACTCATACGCAAAGCGCCAATCACTCATACGTTGATATGAGCGACATTTTCCCAACGTTGAATGGTCCGGAAAGGAGCGGGCAGACATGATCCGTCGGATGTCACGCGCAATGCTGGGGCAACCGAGTTGAGACGAACCGGCGCTCGCGCATCGTTCCAGAAACCAAGGTGTACATCATGAAGCGTCCCGAAAGAGATGTTGCAAGCCCGGGAATCCGTGTTGAACGGCGCTTGCCGTCATACTGGCGGGTCACTTTCGACCTTCCACCGGTAAACATCTTTGGCCCGAGGGAGACGATTGAACTGAATGAGATCATCACGACCATCGAGAAAGACGAACAGGTGAAGGTTGTCGTATTCGACAGTGCCGTCGACGGGTTCTTTCTCACCCACTACGACTTCCTGGCGCCGCTCGAAGAGTCGGCGAGGATTCCGCCTGGACCGACGGGCTTGCAGGCGTTGCCGGACATGCTGGTGCGCCTCAGCCGGGCTCCGGTGGTGTCGATCGCCTCAATTCGGGGCCGCGCAACCGGAGTCGGAAGCGAGCTTGCGTTGGCAAGCGATATGCGCTTCGCAAGCCGCGAGAAGGCAATACTGTCGCAATGGGAGGTTGGCGCGGGCCTCGTGCCCGGCGGAGGACCGATGGCCCGATTGCCACGGCTGTTGGGCAGGGGCCGCGCACTGGAAGTTTTGCTCAGTGCCGACGACATCTATGGCGACCTCGCCGAGCGGTACGGCTACGTCAATCGCGCCCTTCCTGATGCCGAGCTCGATGGCTTCGTCGATGCGTTCGCCATGCGCATTGCGTCGTTCGACAAGCAGGCGATCGCGGACACAAAGCGCCTGGTCGATGTCGCGAGCCTGCCGCCCGATGCAGAAATCGAGCCGGAGTGGGACGCCTTCATCGCCTCTCTCGGACGCCCGGGCAGCCAGAAGCGGATCAAGGCGCTGATGGAGCTTGGTTTCCATCGCGCCGGCGATGTCGAAAATCGCCTTGGCTTCTATGTCGGTCAATTAATCGTCTGACCAGGATCAATACCCATCATCGTGGCGCCCGATGACCGCAGACCAATGAACGTCAGAAAGGACTGTCATGACCCGCAATCATCAGCCCGGTCAATCTGTTTTCCGTTCGATCCTGCCTGAAGACATCGAGTGGAAGCCATTCCCGGCGTTTCCGTCTGGGGCTCGCCTGGCAGTCCTGGTGGGCCAACCTGCTGAACCTGGTCCTTACGTGGTCAGGGTGAAAGTGCCTGATGGCACGAAGCTGATGCCGCACAAGCATCCGGAAGATCGCATCTATACGGTCATGTCGGGCGTCTTCTACATCGGGCTCGGCGAAAAATTCGACGGCGACAAGGTGAAGGCCTATCCGCCGGGAAGCGTCATCGTTCTTCCAGGCGAAACCTGGCATTTCCATTGGGCGAAGTCCGGCGAATACGTCACGCAGGTGACGGCGATCGGGCCGCTCGGCCTTGAATATCACGATGCACATGACGATCCGCGCCGGCACAGCCCTTAGCTCTAACAAAACGGTTGTGGAAGGAATCGATCATGAAGGCGATCGGGGTAGCTGCGAGTGCGGCAGGGATAGCGGCAATGGTCGCGGTCATCGCGGGCGGCAGGTGGTGTTGGTCGCGGCGAAGCGCCAGGCGATCTGGTTGCATCCCCTTGGGCGGACGGGCGAGGTGCAGGACGTGGGAGAGAACTTCGAAAATGATCATCACCGACATTGAGACCATCCCGCTGCGCATCCCGTTCAGGGCGGGAACCAAATCCGACGCTTCCGCCTGGGGCGACAGCAACCTGCCGGCCGCGGATTCGCTGCTCGTCAGAGTGACGACCGATCAGGGATTGGTGGGCTGGGGCGAGGCCTTTGGCTTTCGCGCGGTTGCTTCCGCCAAGCTCGCCATCGACCAACTGATTACGCCGCTTTGTATCGGCCAGCCCGCGACGCGGATCGAGCCGCTGATGCTGGACGTACAAAGGAAGCTGCATGTTTTCGGCCGGGGTGGCGCCCTGGCCTTTGGCATCTCCGCGGTCGACATCGCGCTGTGGGATATCGCGGGAAAGGCCGCCAATGCACCGCTGTGCCAGCTTTTGGGCGGCGGTGCGGCTGGTCTGGACTGCTATGCGAGTCTGGTGCGCTATTCGGAGCCTTCGCTTGTTCGCGCCGCCGTTCGGCAGGCGATCGAAGCAGGATTTGGCACGCTTAAGCTTCATGAGATTGAGCTTTCGGCCATTCGCGCCGCGCGCGAGGAAGCCGGTTCCAACATCGAACTGACGCTCGACGTCAATTGTCCGTGGTCGTTAAACGAGGCGCGGTCCATTGCCAAAGAGCTCAAGCCGATCAACCTAAAATGGCTGGAGGAGCCGCTCTGGCCGCCGGAGAATTTTGACGGCCTTGCCGAGTTGAGGAAGTCGAGCGGCATTCCCATCGCCACTGGCGAGAACGTCTACACGCTGATGGATTTTGAGCGCCTGCTCGCCGCCAGAGCAGTGGACTTCGTTCAACCGAGTCCGGCCAAGATGGGAGGCCTCAGCGAACTTCGCAAAATCTTTCCGCTCGCCGCCATCCACAACGTCCCGGTGATGCCGCACTCCTTTTACGACGGTCCGGGCCTGCTCGTGGCGATCCATGCGACCGCCGCGCTCGGAACGGCCGATTCCATGATCGAGTGGCGTTGGTTCGATCTTGAAGCTACGATTTACGGCGAGGCACTGCGTACGAAGGGCGGCCGGATCTCGGTGCCGCAGGGGCCGGGTCTTGGGATTGACCCCGATCCCGACGTTATCAGAGCTTACCGCTGGAAATAGACTATGACGGAATCCTACGAGATCATCGAGCACAGCTACGACGTCGTCATCGTTGGTGCCGGCGGCGCCGGAATGCGGGCCGCGCTCGGCATGGCTGCATCAGGATTGCGGACGGCCTGCGTCACGAAGGTGTTTCCGACCCGCAGCCATACGGTCGCGGCGCAGGGCGGTATGGCGGCTTCGCTTGGCAACATGGGCGACGGCGACAACTGGCGCTTCCACATGTACGACACGGTGAAGGGCTCGGATTGGCTCGGCGACCAGGACGCGATCGAATACATGTGTCGCGAAGCGGGGCCTGCCGTGCTGGAACTCGAGCATTATGGCGTCCCGTTCTCGCGCACCAAAGACGGTACGATCTATCAGCGTCCCTTCGGCGGCCAGACCATCGGCTTCGGCAAGCAGATGGCGCAGCGCACCTGCGCGGCAGCCGATCGTACCGGACACGCCATCCTGCACACGCTCTATCAGCAGTGTGTGAAGCACAGCACAGAATTTTTCGTCGAGTATTTCGCGCTCGATCTTCTCATGGACGATGACGGCGCTTGCCGTGGCCTGCTCGCCTGGAATTTGGAGGACGGGACGCTGCATCGCTTCCGCGCGCATCGCACGGTGCTGGCGACCGGCGGCTATGGCCGCGTCTATTTCTCCTGCACCGCCGCGCACACCTGCACCGGCGATGGTAATGCCATGGTACTGCGCGCAGGCCTGCCGCTCGAGGACATGGAGTTCACGCAGTTTCACCCGAGCGGCATTTACGGCTCGGGCTGTCTGATCACCGAAGGGGCACGCGGCGAGGGTGGCTATTTCACCAATTCGGAAGGCGAGCGCTTCATGGAGCGCTATGCGCCGAGCGCCAAGGACCTTGCCGGGCGCGACGTCGTCTGTCGTGCCATGACGATCGAGATCAATGAAGGACGCGGTTGCGGCTCGCAAAAGGACTACATCGAGCTGCATCTGGAGCATCTCGGCGCCAACATCCTGCATGAGCGCCTGCCGGGAATCAGCGAGACTGCGCGGATCTTCGCCGGCGTCGACGTCACGCGCCAGCCGATCCCGGTCCTGCCGACGGTTCACTACAACATGGGCGGTGTGCCAACCAATCTGCACGGCGAAGTCGTCACCAAGCACGACGGCAAGGCAGAGGCGATCGTCCCGGGACTGATGGCGATCGGCGAGGCGGCCTGCGTTTCCGTGCATGGCGCCAACCGGCTTGGCTCCAACTCGCTGCTCGACATCGTTGTGTTCGGCCGCGCGGCGGCGCAGCGGGCAACCGAGATGCTGAGTCCGGGCGAAGGCCATCCGCCGGCGCCGCAACGCGCGACAGAGCGGGCGATCGAGCGGCTTGACCGGGTACGCTGGTCAAAGGGCAAGACCGGCGCCAGCGACATCAGGTTCGCGATGCAACGGACCATGCAGCGCCACTGCGCGGTGTTCCGCACCGGTTCACTGCTCGACGAGGGAGCGGGCAAGCTCGGCGACGTCATGGCGATGATGCGCGACGACCTTGCCATTGCCGACCGCTCGATGATGTTCAACACCGATCTCACCGAAGCGCTCGAGCTCGACAACATGCTGGTGCAAGCCAATGTCAGTCTGCGGTCAGCGATCGGCCGAACCGAGAGCCGCGGCGCGCATGCGCGCGAGGATTTTCCCAAGCGCGACGACGAGAACTGGCTCAAGCACACGCTGTCCTGGCTCGATCGGGACGGACGCGTCCGGCTTGACTACCGGCCGGTGCATTTGCAGCCGCTGTCAAACGAGGTGGCCACGATTCCTCCCAAGGAGCGGGTATATTGACCTTTCCACTACGGCCGGTTCTGCCGGCTCGTAAAGGTTTGATGACGGTTCCGGATAAACGCGTGCGGTGAGAGAGGTAACCATGAGCACAAGTTCGCGTAACTATCGCAAAACGCCAGAAGGCATTTCTCGGCTGACGCCCGAACAGTTTCGGATAACGCAGCAAAGCGGCACTGAACTGCCGAATACGGGCAAGTATCTGCACAACAAGGAACCCGGCATCTACGTCGATATTGTATCTGGCGAACCGTTGTTTGCTTCGTCGGATAAATATGAATCCGGATGCGGCTGGCCGAGCTTTACCAAACCCATCGAGCCCGCCAACGTCAGAGAGCGACAAGATACCTCGCATGACATGCGCCGCACCGAGGTACGCTCGACCTTTGGCGACAGCCACCTTGGCCATGTATTTGAAGATGGCCCTGAGGATCGGGGCGGTCTACGCTACTGCATCAACTCGGCCGCGTTGCGGTTCGTTCCGCGCGATCAAGTGGAAGCCGAGGGCTATGGTGCCTATCTTCGACAAGTGGAGACCATCAGATGACGACGGAACGCGCTGTGCTAGCCGGGGGTTGCTTCTGGGGCATGCAGGATCTGATTCGCAAGCAGCCAGGCGTGATCTCCACGCGTGTCGGTTACACTGGCGGAAAGGTGAAGAACGCCACATATCGCGATCACGAAGGCCATGCCGAAGCGATCGAGATTATTTTTGATCCCGCAAAAACCAGCTACCGGACGCTCCTGGAATTTTTCTTTCAGATTCACGATCCCACCACGCTCAATCGTCAGGGCAACGATTGGGGCACCAGCTATCGCTCGGCAACCTTTTATACGACCGACGAGCAAAGGAAGGTTGCCGAAGACACGATCGCGGACGTCGAGGCTTCGCATCTATGGCCGGGCAAGGTGGTTACGGAAGTTACTGCTGCCGGCGACTTCTGGGAAGCCGAACCGGAGCATCAGGACTATCTCGAGCGTTATCCGGAAGGCTATACCTGCCACTTTATACGTCCCGGTTGGAAACTGCCGAGACGGGCGGATCGGCCGGCGGTCTAGAGCCTTATCGGTTCTGATTGAATCAGAACCGGGCTCGTTCGTATTGTCGGAGGATTGGACTGACGCGGATACCGCTATCTGCCAAGCTTCCGAAGGTTTGGTTTGAGAACGTCGGCCATCCGAACCAGTTCGGCATAGGTTCGTGCGCCCATTTTGTGCATGGCCGCACCACGATGAATTTTAACGGTGATCTCGCTGATCCCAAGGTCGCCGGCGACCTGTTTGTTCATTTTGCCGGCCGTGACGTGCAGCATGACTTCCTGTTCGCGCGGTGAAAGGGTTTCGAACCGCTCTCTCAAGAGCGAAAAGTCATTTTCGACGACGCGTCGTTGCCGGTCACGCTCGATGGCAGCCATGACGGCATCGAGCATGTCCTGGTCGCGAAACGGCTTCGGAATGAAGTCCACGGCGCCATGCTTCATGGCGTGAACCGACATCGGAATGTCTCCGAATCCGGTCATCACGACCACCGGAATTCCGACTCCAAGCTGGGTCAGCCGACCTTGAAACTCGAGCCCGTTCATGTCCGGCAGTCTGACATCGAGGACGATGCAGCTGGGCCGGTCCGTGAGGTTTGCCGAAAGGAAATCCTCCGCCGTGGCGTAGGTCTCGGTCTGAAGTCCGACTGAGTCAAAGAGGCCCGCCAACGCGCTGCGCATCGACGCATCGTCGTCAACGACGTGTACAAGAGGCTTCTCGTTTGTGGCGGAGCGCATGCCTCGAACATCACCGTATCTTTACCGAAATGTGTAACATGAACGGGGCTGGACCGGGGATCACACCTACGTATAGGCCGCAGGTCTGCTTCCGGGCGGTCCTCAAAATTCTCTGTGCTGTGCTACCTCAGCTTGCGTTTGATGCGGCGGCGGCAGCCGGCGCGTAGATCGAGAAAAGTGACCCCTCACCCACAATGGATCGAACTTCGATCCAGTGACCGAGCACGAGTGCACGACGAACAATAGAGAACCCGATGCCCAGACTATAGCCGCGTTCAGGGGTGAGGCGCGTAAATGCGTCCGACGGTCGGCGCTTCAATCGTTCTCATGTGTCCCACCTGGTGGCTTTGAATAACTGATGCTTATGAAAATCAGGTCTTGCAGAACTCGCCATCGTACGTTCCGGTGTCTCGATCAGTCGACCGCATGATGGCGCCCGTCGGCGATGGAAATCCGGCGGCAAGGTGGCCAAACAGGCCGGCCAGGGGATCCGATCGGCAATGACGCTTCCGTATGAGCCATCCAACGCCAATGTCTGATTCACTTGTTCGGATGTTCTGCGCAGTCTGTGCTGGCTGACGGGACTCTTGGAGCGATCGAACCGGAGGAACTGCCCAGAACAGGAGCGCACTCGTGTTTGGCATGAAAACCTGGTCAATCTCCGAGCATGCCTACGACCCCAAGGTTACCTATAACACCCTTGTATAATTTCCGGGCACCGCCAGCGCGTGCAAAGGTCAGATCACTCAATTTAGGGCAGGGATGCTGGGTGCCCAGAGATCTCGAAATCGCAGTCATCGACGATGACGAGTCATTCCGAGTAGCGCTCGTAGAATCGCTGTCTTCTCTCGGATATCGACCCGACGGCTACGCCTCCGGCGAGGACTATATTCGCGTGGTGGGGGACAAGTCGTTCAATTGCATTGTGACGGACATTCACATGCCCGGCATTAGCGGGTTGGATCTCATGAAGCGCCTCTCTGCCTGGGGCTCGACAACGCCTTTTGTACTGATCACGGCACGCTCAGACACGAACCTCGAGGCTAAGGCCGCGGCCGCGGGTGCGGCGTGCCTGCTCAGGAAGCCATTTGAAATCGACGACCTGATCGAGTGCATCGAGGGAGCCGTGAAGAGCTGAGAGCGAAAATTGTAGATCCGCCCCACCACCTAGCGCTACGAATCCATAAAAATTCACAACGATTGACTCGGAATTGGCCGCCGCGGCGCGCAGGATGAATACTGCGTCGAGCGAAAAATGGACGGCCCAATGACCGAGACCGCATCGCAGTTCCCCGGGCAGGAACATAATCCGCCGCTTGAGCCCGCGACCCAGGAATTCGTTGATGGGCTCGCGACCTGCAAGGAGCGCCGAGGCCCTAGAGTAAATTTTCAGGTTCTTTTCTATCCAGTAACCGGAGCGAGTTTCGAAACCGCTTCCTACCGGATCTTCGAAAAAGGCCCCTGGCTGACGAAGCGGGCCATGGAGCAATACTGGGCGGCGTACATACCAAACGAGGTGGATCGCGAAGTCATAATCGCAACACCCCTTAACGCCACAATCGATCAATTGCGGGGGTTACCGGACGCTCTTATAATTACGGCAGAAAGCGACATCCTTCGCGACGAAGGTGAAGCTTGTGCGCGAAAATTCTGAGAAGCAAATGTGCGCGTAACTTGCGCGCGCTACCTTGGCACCATCCACGACTTCGTGATGCTGAACGCAATCGCAGACACACCAGCAGCCGCGAGGCGCAATAGCGCAGGCCACAAACGCACTCCGAGACGCTCTGGACTGACATTGGCTCCAAATATCGACTTCGAGGTAAACGCCAACCGAAAGGTGGGGCGTCGCCGAGAGTAGGAGTTAGATCGGTGAACACGATCGATTGTCGCAAAACGGAAGAAGCCGGCGCGTTCCAAATATTGTCCCAGGAAGGCGATATCCTTTTGCGCAGGGCTCGACGCCGCGGATACGATGGTGATTCAAGATCATCGATCACAGTACTCGCCGCATCTCAACGACCGGCCTCCAACGATTCGAATCGACTTGCTCACGAATATGAGCTGGCGAAATACCTCGACCCGAGTTGGGCCATCCGGCCACTTGAGCTCGTGCAGGAAGATGGTCAAACCATTCTGATACTCGACGACCCCGGAGGCGACTTGCTTAGTCAGCATCTGGTTATGCCGATGGGCGTTGAGAGGTTCCTGCGCCTTGCTATCGGCATCACTTCAGCTGTCAGTGCGATGCACCAGCGTGGTCTGGTTCACAAGGACATCAAGCCTACCAACATTCTGGTGAATAACTGCGACGGAGAAATCCGGCTGACCGGCTTTGGAATAGCGTCGCGCGTCCCGCGCGAACGACAGCCACCTGGGCCTCCCCAATTGATCGCTGGGACGCTGGCCTATATGGCTCCGGAGCAAACCGGTAGGATGAATCGATCGATCGACTCTCGCAGTGATCTCTATGCGCTGGGTGTCACCTTCTACCAGATGCTGACGGGAAGCCTTCCTTTCAATGCTGTCGATGCGATGGAATGGATCCATTGCCACATTGCGCGGCAACCGGCTTCACCGACCAGCCTTGTGCCGGCCGTACCACCGGCGATATCTGCGATCGTTGCCAAGTTGCTCGCGAAAGCTGCAGAGGATCGCTACCAAACAGCAGTCGGGTTGGAGCAAGATCTCCGGCGCTGTCTGGCGGACTGGAAGACGCTGCACCGGGTCGATCCATTTACCCTCGGCGAACGCGACATCCCGGACAGGTTACACATCCCCGAGAAACTGTATGGACGTGAGCACGATATCGATTGCCTCCTTGCTGCTTTCGATGGCGTCTTGGCGGATGGCAGGCCGGAATTGGTGCTGGTCTCCGGTTATTCCGGTATCGGCAAGTCCGCCGTGGTCAACGAACTGCACAAGGTACTCGTTCTACCGCGAGGTCTTTTTGCGTCAGGCAAGTTCGACCAGTACAAACGCGACATACCTTACGCCACGTTGGCTCAAGCCTTCCAGAGCATCATTCGTCAACTTCTTGGTGAGAGCGAGGCCGAGCTGAGCAAGTGGCGTGACAAGCTTGCTCAGGCGCTGGATCCGAACGGCTTGCTTATTACAGACTTGGTCCCGGAGCTGAAGCTCATAATCGGAGCGCAACCAGCGGTTCCCGAGCTTCCGCCGCAGGACGCGAAATCCCGCTTTAACCTGGTATTTCGGCGGTTCATCGCTGTATTTGCAGATCCGAAACATCCCCTCGCTTTGTTCCTCGACGACTTGCAGTGGCTGGACGCCGCCACTCTCGATTTGATCGAGAATCTGTTGACGCAGCCCGGTGTGTCTCACTTGCTGCTAGTGGGTGCCTATCGCGACAACGAGGTAAGCTCGGTGCATCCATTGATGCGGAAGCTCGAAGCGATCCGCCAAGGCGGAGCGAAGACAAGGCACATCAGCCTCGCTGCCCTGGGCGCTGAAGATTTGACGCGGCTCATCGCCGACTCTCTGCGCTGTGATTCGGAAAGAGCTGCGCCGTTGGCTCGACTGATCTTCGATAAAACGGCCGGCAATCCGTTTTTTGCCATCCAGTTCATTTCCACGCTGGTCGATGAAGGGCTGCTCGCGTTCGACTACGCTCATGCAAGATGGCGGTGGGACCTGACCCGCATTGAGGGAAAGGAGTACACCGATAACGTCGCGAGCCTGGTGATCGACAGGTTGAAACGCCTACCGGCCGGGACACAGGAGGTATTGCAGCAGCTTGCCTGTCTGGGCAACAGCGCCGGCGTCGCGTTGCTGGCAATGATTCAGGGCGGCTCAGAACAAAAGGTTCACGCGGATCTGTGGCATGCTCGGCATGGCGAGCTGGTTGTCCGCTCGGAAGAATCATACAAGTTCGCGCACGACCGCGTTCAGGAAGCCGCATACTCTTTGATTTCGCAGGATCGACGCGCCGAGACCCATCTTGCCATAGGAAGACTGCTAACAAGTGGCATATCGTCGGACGCACGCGAAGAGGCGATCTTCGATATTGTAGCTCAATTCGACGCAGGCGCTAAATTGATCACGTTGCGTGACGAGCGCGAACTGGTCGCTGAGCTAAACCTGGTCGCGGGCAGGCGCGCCAAGGTCTCTGCAGCCTATGCTTCAGCGCTCAATTACCTGGCTGCCGGCGCAATGTTCCTGGCCGAGGACTGCTGGGAGCGGCGTCACGATCTCAGTTTCCAGCTCGAATTGCATCGCGCCGAATGCGAATTTCTGATCGGTAAACTCGATGCCGCCGACGCGCGCCTAACGATGCTTTCATCCAACACCGCATCTACTGTCGAACAGTCGGCAGTCGACTGCCTGCGCATGGATATATACATGACCCTCGATCGACCCGATCGAGCGATCGCGGTTTGTCTGGACTATCTTAAGAGGCTCGACATCGAGTGGTCACCTCGCCCGACAAAGGAGCAGGCGCAACGCGAATACGAGCAGGTCTGGACAAGGCTGGGGAGCCGCGCGATCGAAGATCTGATTGAGCTGCCATTGATGAGCGATCCGGTATCCTTGGCGACTCTTGAGGTGCTGACAAAGGCCCTGGCACCGGCGCTGTACACCAACGTGAACCTCCTTCGGCTGATAGCCTGTCGGATCGTGAATCTCAGCCTTGAGCATGGCAACAGTGATGGTTCGTGCCTCGCTTACGTATGGTTCGGCATGATCGCGCGCACGCACTTCGGCAATCATGAAAATGGATTGAAATTCGGCGAACTTGGCTTTGAGCTCGTTGAAAAGAAGAACTTGAAACGGTGTAGGGGTGTCACCTATCGGGTCTTTGCGGAATTTTTTGCACTGTGGACCCGCCATTTCCGGGTTTGCTGCGATCTGCTCAGGCAGGGCTTTGATGCCGCGAATAAAATTGGAGACCTTACGTTCGCTACGTTTAGTCTTGATGGCATAAGCAAAATGCTTCTGGGGGCCGGACATCCGCTCGCTGAGGTTCAACGCGAATCAGAAACCGGCCTCGAATTTGCGAAAGCAGCCCGCTTTGGGGTTCTGATCGACCTCGTAACCCCGCGAATAGCACTTGTTCGTAACTTTCGCGGGTTGACTGCAAATTTTGGTTCATTGGACTCCCAAGAATTTGACGAGGCCCGGTTCGAGCAGCATCTGGCAAGCGACCAGCGGAACTTGATCGCCCATTGGAGCTACTGGCTCTTAAAGCTTCAGGGTCGTTTCCATGCGGGGGATTATGATGCTGCCATTGAGGCCTCAGGCAAGGCCCAGCGGCTGCTTTCGTTGTCGGGTCCGTTTTTCGAAATGGCCGAGTACCATTTTTATAGTGCGCTCTGCCATGCGGCATCTGTCGAGCTGGCGAACCCCGAGTTGCGTCAGCAGAAACTCGAGTATCTGACGGCGCATCATAGACAGACCGAAGTATGGGCGAAGCAGTGTCCGGAGAATTTCGAGGACCGGGCCGCTCTTCTGGGTGCAGAAATTGCCCGCATCGAAGGTCGGGAGCTGGAAGCCGAGCGGTTGTACGAACGTGCGATCCATTCTGCTCGCGCGAACAGATTCCGAAACAACGAAGCAATTGCCAATGAGCTTGCGGCGCGCTTCCACGCGTCCCGTGGCTTGGAAACAATCGCGAATGCTTATCTGCGAGAGGCGTTGTCCTGCTATCGACGTTGGGGCGCCGAGGGCAAAGTACACCAGTTGGAAATGCTCCATCCCCATCTGCGCGAGGTTGAGCTGACGCACGCAGCGGCTGCGACGATCACGACGCAGATCGAACATTTCGACTTTGCGACCGTGGTCAAGGTATCGCAGGCCCTTTCGGGTGAGATGGTACTGGAGAGGCTGATCGATACGCTTATGCGCCTGGCGATCGAGCACACGGGCGCAGTGCGAGGCGTATTGCTTTTGTTACGCGGGGGTGAATTGCAGCAGCAGGCGGAAGCGATCACCAGCGAGCACGGCGTTTTCGTCAGTCGATCAGCTGAGCCCGCGGCAGCGTTTCCCGATACGATCGTCCAATACGTGATGCGAGCCCAGGAAATTCTAATCCTCGACGATGCTTCAACCGACCCGACATATTCCGCCGATTCGTACGTAATAGAGCGCAAGGCAAGGTCTGTCCTGTGCCTGCCGATCGTCCACAAATCCAAGATGACCGGCATGCTCTATCTCGAGAACAATCTCGCTCCTGGCGTCTTCACGCCGAATCGAGCGGCAATACTGAAGCTGTTGGCGTTGCAAGCCGGAATCTCTCTCGAGAATACCTATCTCTATGGTGATCTCGCGCGAGCGGAGAAAGCGCTTTCGGCAAGCGAACAAAGTCTCCAGCTTACCATTGACACCATACCGGCGCTGGTGTGGTCAACGCGCGCCGACGGTTCAGTCGAATTTATAAATCAGCATTATAGCGACTATGTAGGACTGCCCCCGGAGCAACTACTGGATTGGGGGTGGACGGCGGCGGTTCATCCGGACGATCTCGGCGGGCTCAAAACGGTTTGGCGCGAAGTGATGGCTTCCGGCAAAGGTGGGGAGGCCGAAGCACGGTTTCGAAGGTCTGACGGCGAATATCGCTGGCTTCTGGCACGCGTGAACCCATTGCACGATGGTAACGGGAATATCGTCAAATGGTATGGATTGAATACCGATATCGAGGACCGAAAGCGTGCCGAGATTCATCTCACCGGCGAGAAGCACGTCTTGGAGATGATTGCGTCAGGCCGGCCGCTGCGCGAGGTGCTCACCGCGCTATGCAAGTTTTTTGAGGGCTCAGCGCGGGACTGTTACTGCGGCATTTATCCGGTTGATCGGAGCGGAAAGACATTCCAGTACGGCGTCGCGCCCTCCCTTCCTGCCAGCTACACCGATCCAATCGAAGGGGCGTCGGTCAATTCGGACGACTCGCCGCGCGGTCAGTCGATAAGCGAGAAGACCCAGGTGATCGCGGAGGACATGGGATCGGACGTTCGATGGATGGCTGCCCCATGTCGCGCCCACGTGCTGGAGCATGGGCTGAAAGCGGTTTGGAGCACGCCGGTTTGTTCGCGTAAGGGATCGGTGGTCGGCACTCTCTGCGTCTACCAGCAAAAGCCGGGCAGCCCGTCTGCGCATCACCAGGAGATGATTGCACATGTGACGCATCTCGCGAGCATCGCGATCGAACGTTCGCAGGCCGAAGCGGCGCTCAGACGAAGCGAAACGTTCCTGACGGAAGGCCAGCGCATTAGTTTGACAGGATCGTTTTTGTGGAAGCTGCACACAGACGAACTGACGTTATCGGAGCAGCTCAAGCGTATTTTCGAATTTGAGCCGAAGGCCGAGGTAACCTTTGAAATGATTGGCGAACGCGTCCACCCTGATGATCTTCCCGTGCTGGCAGAGAAGCAGGCCCAGATGCGATCAGGCCAGGACAACCCCGAATATGAAATCCGCCTTCGTATGCCGGATGGCCGAATAAAGTACATGCGGGTATTCGGTCGGATGGTCAGGCATGAGGATGGACGCCTGGAATGTCTTGGCGCAGTTCAGGATGTCACCCGACGCCGACTGGCGGAAGAGGCGCGCGACAAAGTCAGATCGGAACTGGCGCATGTAAGCCGGGTCGTTAGTTTGGGAGCGTTGACCGCGTCGATCGCGCACGAGGTCAATCAGCCACTTGCTTCCATCATCACCAATGGTGAGACGGGACTGCGCTGGCTGGCCAGGCCCGAGCCCGATCTGGAGAAATTGCAAAGGCTCACGAAACGCGTCGTCGACGATGCCAGACGGGCAGCTGAAATTATCGATCGTATCCGGACCATGGCAAGTCGGGGTGCCACCAAACAGTCAGCGGTTGCGCTCTCCGAAATCGTCACGGAATCGGCGACGTTACTGCAACACGAGTTCCAGGCGAGGGGCGTGTCAGTCTCTCTCGATTTGGCGCCTGATCTTCCCAAGGTGTTCGGCGATCGTACTCAGTTGCAACAGGTCATCGTCAACCTGGCAATGAATGCCGTGCAGGCGCTGACCAAGTCGGACGCAGCGGGAAAAAGCATAGCCATTCGAACTCAGCAAATAGATGAGGAGACGGTTTGCTGTATCGTCGAAGATAGCGGCCCTGGCATCGACGCTGAGTACCTGCCGCGTCTGTTCGACAGCTTCTTTACGACCAAGGAGACCGGCATGGGCTTGGGCCTGCCGATCGCCCAGTCGATCATCGAGGCGCACAGTGGACGCGTTCGAGCCGATAATAATTCGGCCTTGGGCGGAGCGAGGTTCGTCTTCCAACTTCCAGTGATGCGTGAAGTGTGATGAACTGATTCGAGCAGTGAACAAATTTGAAATTTCACGTTCGAACAAACGTCTTGCGTCCGGCGCTGCCAAGAGGCGGGCTTGCGGTCTTGGCCGTTGCGCTTGGACAATGGACGCCAAGTCGTCGAACGGTTATCGCGAAGCTCAATGCTTGAAATTTGTCAGGGTCGCCGGTGGGGTCCCTGAGGATATCAATTTTGCGTAGTTGCTGTCCCTGATAGCATCATCGCCGCGGTTGGCCGAGAGATCTGCGCATGATCGAATGGTTTGACGACCTCACCTTGGGAATGCGCTTCAAAAGCGGCGAGGTGTCGGTTACGGCCGATGATATCAAGCGATTTGCATCCGAATTCGATCCGCAGCCGTTTCATCTGGATGAAGCCGCGGCGAAGGAGACCGCATTCAAGGGGCTGGCGGCCTCGGGCTGGCATACCGCAGCCATGTGCATGGCCCTTGCCGTTGAAGTCCGGCCATTTGGACCGCATCCGCTGATGGGACTTGGCGTCGACGAGCTGCGCTGGTTGATGCCGGTACGTCCCGGCGACGTGCTCCATCTCGAAGGCGAGGTGGTTGAACTGACGCCGTCGCGGACCAAGCCGCAAGGAATCGCGAAGATCAAATGGACCGCTTACAACCAGCGCGGCGAGGCGGTGTATACCTTCACGCCGATCGGTATCGTCCCACGCAACCCCAATCCGGCGAGTTGATTTTCGCTGCGTGATGAAACCGCACGAAGACGCGCGCATCCCAAGACCGGATTCATAGTCGCGAAATAAAAAAGCCGCCGTTGCGCACTGGGCACAACAGCGGCTTGTGGGGCTATATTCGGCGATCGGGCAGGCGATCCCTTCGCGTCAACCAGCCCCGGGGGCTCAGATTGATGTGCGCACCGACGTTCGACGTTGGCGTCACATCAACTTCATTACTGGTGCTGGTGAGGCTGGATTTTCCGGGCGCGAGCGTACGCATTGCGGATTTTCGCGTGCGGCTGCTCAACTTGTGCAAAACTGTTGCTCGCCGCCTGGGGAGGATCCAGTCTGAGGAGCCCGGCCGGAATGCCTTGCGCGTTGGCAGGCGACACCGGTGCCGCCGACATCAGCGCAATGAGGGCTACCGATCCGGAAAGTACAAGGGTCTTCTGGAAGAATTTCGACATGATGATTTCTCTTTCGGTTGACGCACCGCCTAGGGCCCAGTTTGGAAAGTAAAATAATACCCTAGTCCTCGCCATCAAGGTGACCAGTCATATTGAAACGAAGGTAGCAACACCCTCATTCTGGTTGCAGCGCACGTCATCCAATATGACCGGTCAACTTAGATTGTCAACGCCGCCAGGATCACGTTTACTTCAACAGCACTTTGAAGGTGACATTGAAAAACTCGTCGATCGGGCCACGATCCCTGGTGATCTTGAGCCGCAGGGCCACACCCTCCCAGGCGTTCACCAGAAAGCGTGCGAGCTGCCCGGGATCATGACGCGGATCGATATCGCCGGCAGCCTGGGCCTCCCGGAGAATGGACTCGACGCCGCCGCTCCAGGTCTCAAACACCTGCCGGAGTTCTTCCCGCATCCGTGGGTATTCTCGGGTCATCTCCGTGGCGAAATTGCCCAGCAAGCAACCGCGCTCGAAGTTGCAGCCCTCGAATCTGCTGGCTAAATACGCGAAATGACCCCGGAGACGCTCCAGCGGTGGTTTGGAACTATCAAACAGCAAATCCGCCCTTGTACCTTCGAGGTAGCGCCGCAGGGCGTCGATCGCCAACGCTTCCTTGTTCTCAAAATGATTGAAAAACGACCCTTTGGGAACGCCGGCAGCGTCGGTAATGTCCTGAATAGAACACCCGTTAAAGCCGCTGGCATGCAGTGTCTCCACCGCGCTACAAGCTAATTTTTCGCGCAAACTGGGCCTAGCCATCGAACTGCCTCCGGTAAACGCCTCCCGAGAAAAAATAATCCCGTCGTATTTGTATCACAAATAAGCGACCGGTCAGCTTTCCACAACTCAAATCTAGCTAATCTGACCAGTCATATTGTTAAGAATTGGTAAGACAGCCGGTCGCTCCTTTGCTTAGTTGTTCCGGGCCAAAAACTTCCGACGCGGCACCAAGGCTCAAGTCGAACTCCAAAGCCTGATGGTTCGCACCGCAGAAGCCAATGGCTCGACCGACAACGTCTAGAAATCACCAAGCCGTTCTGATCGGGCGCGGTGTCAATCGCGCGGTCTCGCTCCGTTCCACCTCGGGTGGACTTCATCGGGGGATCGCCTGGAACCGGAGGCCTCGGCCTGTCGCCTATCCAACCGCCGCAGCTCCCTGCCCAATTTCAGGGCCGAGGCGGCCGGGCGCGTCCCGTTCCGGCCCTGGAACGCCGGGTTCCGCCGTTTACGGCGCCGTCCGATCGACGAGAAGTGTTGCGTTATAAGGTAGTTGCGACTAAAAGCCCCATCATCAATGGGAAGACAGGCGATGGCCCACAATTTCGCGATCAACGACGACGTTCATCATCAGCTTCAGGGACCGCAGGGCCGCGCCGGCGTCAAGCAACGCAGCGTCTATACCATCGTCACCTGCCTGCCGATCGAGGCCGACGGACGCCCGCGTTACCGCATCAAGAGCAAGACCGAGAACATCGAGCGCGTGGTGACCGAGGAACAGATCAGCCGGCTCGGTTGATCCGCCGTCTTCCGCTTTATTAGCGTTTCGTCATGTCGGCCGGACCGGCTTGCTATTGCCGGCCCGATGGCGTACACGCGCCCCTATTCGAATAATCGATTTGCCTTGTTGATCGCGCCGAACCGGCTCCCCTCCCCAAGACATCGCTGAAATCGGATCAAGCTCGCGCGAAGGTCGTGCGGGTACAGCGCGCCTGTGCGCATCTTGGAGAAGTTAAAATGGCTACCGGAACAGTTAAGTGGTTCAACGCGACAAAGGGCTTCGGCTTCATTCAGCCGGACGACGGCGGCAACGACGTGTTCGTGCATATCAGCGCCGTCGAGCGTGCCGGCTTGGGCTCGCTCAATGAAGGCCAGAAGCTTTCATTCGAATCGAAGCTCGACAGCCAACGCGGCAAGACCAGCGCGGAAAACCTTCGCGCCATGTAAGGCCAGCCGATCAAGGGATTACCGCGGATGTACCGGAATTCCTGAGGTCGGTTGCGCTTTTTGGTATTTGAAATCAAAGCCCGCCGGCTCGTCCCGGCGGGCTTTTTCGCTGGTGGGAAGCAACGTCCTGATTATTTCGCCTGCGCCTTTTCGTGCGAGGCTACACCGATCGCCTTGTAGTCGTAGGTCGGGTAGAATTCGGTGTGATAGCTGCCCCAGGCGGTGGTTTCGAAGATGCGATTGACCTCGCGAAGCCGGGAGGCCGGCAACCGCAGCGTCACGACTTGTCCGATCCCCATCATCACATACCAGCTGACCACTTCGACACCGGCAGGAGGAAAGGCTTTATAAAAGCCCTGCCTTTCGAGCTGGGCAGTGAGTTCGCTGAGGGGGCGCGACTGATCGTGCTTCATAAAGACGGTAAGCAGAAGGGCGTTGTCCGCGGTCGGCGCCGCGTTTTCAGCCGGGGCAGTCGGAGGTGTGGGGGCCGGCTGGGCTTGCGTGCCAGGGCTGAGTGCTAAAATGCCGGCCATCGCCGCGACAGCCGCCAGGGATCCGATCGTACGCCCCATCACCATCTCCTTTTTGAACGCTTGATTGCGTGTGCGGAATTTCTCTCAGGTGGCGATCGTCGCAACCCGGCGGCGGCTTTAAAACCGATTTCAGCGTGATTGATATTCTCCGGAGATGTCCTTGCCGGTGTAGTCGGTCATCAGGGCGGTCGCGATCAGGGTGATGACCGCGCAGATGGCGATATAGACCGCAATCGGGAAAGACGAGTGATAAGTGCCGTACAGCCACGTCGCGATCAGCGGCGCGGGGCCGCCGGCGATGATGGATGCGAGTTGATAGCCGAGCGAGGAGCCGCTGTAACGCAGGCGTCCGGTAAAACTCTCGGCGATCAGGGCCGCCTGCGGGCCATACAGCATGTCGTGCGGGATCAGCGAGAGGATTATCGCGAGAAAGATGATCGCTTCCGAACCGTTATTGAGCATGGCGAAATAGATGAAACCGAACACGCCAGTTGTCACCGCGCCGATCATGTACATGTTCTTGCGGCCGATGTGGTCGGACAGATGACCGAACAACGGGATCGAAATGAACGAGAGCACGGAAGCCGACAGCACCGCTGCGAGCAGGAAATTGCGAGAGACGTGCAGGGTACCGATGCCGTAGGAAAAGATGAACGCCGTGAAAATGTAGAACGGCGCCTGTTCGGCCATGCGTGCCAGCGCGGAGAGCAGGATTTCCTTCGGATGCTGTTTGATCACGGTCAGCATCGGGGTGCGATCGACCTTGCGCTCGGCGAGCAGTTTCGCGAACACCGGCGTCTCCATTATGCCGAGCCGGATGTAGAGGCCGACGCCGACCAGCACGAGACTCAGCGCGAACGGGATGCGCCAGCCCCAGGCCAGGAAGTGTTCGCCGGACATCTGGCTGAAAGCCAGCACCGCGAGATTGGCCAGGAACAGTCCGCAGGGAACCCCGAATTGCGGCCAGGACGCGATGAATCCGCGCGAATGGTCGGTGCGAGCCCATTCCATCGACATCAGCACCGAGCCGCCCCATTCACCGCCAACGCCGACGCCCTGGATGAACCGAAGCACGGTCAGGATCACCGCGCCCCATATGCCGATGCTCGTATAGGTCGGGACCAGCGCCACCGCGAAAGTGGCCAGTCCCATCAGCAGCAATGTCGCGATCAGCGTCGACTTGCGGCCGATGCGGTCGCCGAAATGTCCGAAAATCGCGGCGCCCACCGGGCGCGCAATGAAGCCGACGGCATAGATGGCGAAGGCCTCGAGCGTCCCGACCCAGGGGTCCGAATGCGGAAAAAACAGCTGCGCAAAGACGAGGCCGGTGACGGTGCTGTAGAGGAAAAAGTCGTACCACTCGATCGCGGTGCCGATGGTGGACGCGATGACGGCGCGGCGAAGCTGCACCTGATGTTCGCCAGCGGTCAGTGGGGTGACGCGGGCGTCGCGCGCTGCCATGATCGATTCCTCCGCAACAGCGCCGATGTAAATCCGCCGCTTAAGTCACGGCCGAAAGGCGCTTTTTGGAGAAACGCGCTGCTCCCAGGAGGGTTCCGGCCACCAGGACCAACGGCGGCTAGACTTTCGACGGAACCCGTGTCGTGCCCTCACCGCACGGCCGCTTGCGTTCGACGATGGGAGGATTGCCGAGTTGCGGCTGACGGATCCTGGCCTGTTCAGGCGCGGGATTTCTCAGGCCGGCTGACGAGTTTCCGGCAATAGGTTGCCCCCTCGTTCGCCCAATAGGTCAGGCGTCCGGCGAGGGATTGATGGCTGCGCCGGCGGCGCGATCCCAGAATATGGCCGACCTTGTCGGGAAAGCGGCTCACCTCGACTTCGACCAGATCGGCGGTCGCCTTCATCAGCCTGTCGAGCCGCTGTCCCCATTCGGTATCTTCAAGCAGATCGATATGGACCCGCAGCGCGTGTTCGGTATCGTAAATATCGGCCAGAAGTTCCTTGGCGACCAGAATCCGATTGTTCTTGAGCGCGATGCGTAACGCCGATCTT
>Ga0210396_10002142_pt1 | contig 20382 bp, 27 predicted proteins | sample IncBWH17OmetaG_FD_155466 | JGI IMG/M metagenome (GOLD analysis project Ga0210396, IMG submission 155466) | Forest soil microbial communities from Barre Woods Harvard Forest LTER site, Petersham, Massachusetts, United States - Inc-BW-H-17-O ... | reverse complement strand
GTGGACTCGTCATGGTTCGTAGCGCGATCAAACGAGGTGAGAAGTAATGGCTGCGGAGAAGGCCGCGAAAGCGCTCAAGATTGACGTCAAGACGCCGGCCGGCAAGACCGAAGGCTCGGTTGAGCTGCCGGCCGAACTGTTCGATGCACCGGCGAATATCGCGTTGATGCACCAGGTGGTGACCGCACAACGGGCTGCGGCCCGGCAGGGCACGCACTCGACCAAGACCCGCGGCGAGGTCCGCGGCGGTGGCCGAAAGCCGTACCGGCAGAAGGGCACTGGTCGTGCCCGCCAGGGCTCGACCCGCGCTCCGCAGTTCACCGGCGGTGGCGTCGTGCACGGTCCTCAGCCGCGGGACTACAGCCAGCGGACTCCGAAGAAGATGATCGCAGCTGCACTGCGCGGTGCGTTGTCGGACCGGGCGCGCAATGGTCGCATCCACGCCGTCACCGAGTTGGTGTCGGGCCAGACGCCGTCGACCAAGAGCGCCAAGGTTTTCCTCGGCACCTTGACCGATCGCAAGCAGGTGCTGGTGGTCATCGGACGTAGCGACGAGACCGGTGCCAAGAGTGTGCGCAACCTGCCCGGTGTGCACATCCTGACGGCGGACCAGCTCAACACCTATGACGTGCTACGCGCGGACGACGTGGTGTTTTCCGTTGAGGCGCTCAACGCCTACATCACGGCCAACACGAAAACAGCCGAGGAGGTTTCGGCCTGATGGCGACCATTACTGACCCCCGCGACATCATCCTGGCTCCGGTCATCTCGGAGAAGTCCTACAGCCTGATCGATGAGAACGTGTACACGTTCCTGGTGCACCCCGATTCGAACAAGACGCAGATCAAAATCGCAATCGAGAAGATCTTTTCGGTCAAGGTCGCCGCGGTGAATACCGCCAACCGCCAGGGCAAGCGCAAGCGCACCAGGGCCGGGTACGGCACGCGGAAGAGCACCAAGCGTGCCATCGTCACGTTGGCGCCCGGCAGCAAGCCGATCGACCTTTTCGGAGCACCGGCGTAGCCGAGGATAGAGAGACTTAACAGACATGGGAATTCGCAAGTACAAGCCGACGACTCCGGGTCGCCGCGGTGCCAGCGTCTCCGATTTTGCCGAGATCACTCGCTCGACCCCGGAGAAGTCCTTGGTCCGACCGCTGCACGGTCGTGGTGGACGCAACGCGCACGGCCGGATCACCACTCGGCACCAGGGTGGCGGGCACAAGCGCGCCTACCGGGTGATCGACTTTCGCCGTAACGACAAAGACGGCGTGAACGCGAAGGTCGCGCACATCGAGTACGACCCCAACCGCACCGCGAACATCGCACTCCTGCACTTCCTGGACGGCGAGAAGCGCTACATCGTTGCGCCACAGGGGCTTTCACAGGGCGATGTGGTGGAGTCCGGCGCCAACGCCGACATCAAGCCGGGCAATAACCTGCCGTTGCGCAATATTCCGGCCGGTACCTTGATCCACGCCGTGGAGCTGCGCCCGGGTGGGGGAGCCAAGCTTGCTCGCTCGGCCGGTTCGAGCATCCAATTGCTCGGTAAGGAAGGGACTTACGCCTCGCTGCGGATGCCCAGCGGTGAGATCCGTCGCGTCGACGTACGCTGCCGCGCCACCGTTGGCGAGGTCGGCAACGCCGAGCAGGCCAACATCAACTGGGGTAAGGCCGGGCGGATGCGCTGGAAGGGCAAGCGCCCATCCGTGCGTGGTGTGGTGATGAACCCCGTCGACCACCCGCACGGTGGTGGTGAGGGCAAGACCTCCGGTGGTCGTCACCCGGTCAGCCCGTGGGGCAGGCCCGAGGGGCGTACCCGCAAGAGCCACAAGACCAGCGACAAGCTCATCGTCCGGCGCCGGCGCACCGGCAAGAAGCACGGGCGCTAGGAAGTCGAGGAGTAGCAAATGCCACGCAGCCTGAAGAAGGGCCCGTTCGTCGACGACCATCTGTTGAAGAAGGTCGACGTGCAGAACGAGAAGAACACCAAGCAGGTCATCAAGACCTGGTCACGCCGGTCGACCATCATTCCCGATTTCATCGGTCACACGTTCGCCGTCCACGACGGCCGCAAGCACGTGCCGGTGTTCGTTACCGAGGCGATGGTCGGCCACAAGCTGGGTGAGTTCGCGCCTACACGCACCTTCAAGGGACACATCAAGGACGACCGGAAGGCCAAGCGGCGATGAGCGCCCCGACTGAATTTCCTTCTGCGGTAGCCAAGGCTCGGTTCGTGCGGGTATCGCCGACCAAGGCGCGCCGGGTGATCAACCTGGTGCGCGGCAAGTCGGTGTCAGAGGCGCTGGACATCCTGCGCTGGGCACCGCAGGCGGCGAGCCTGCCGGTGGCCAAGGTCATCGCGAGCGCCGCGGCCAACGCCCAGAACAACAACGGCTTGGACCCGGCGACACTGGTGGTGGCCTCCGTCTACGCCGACGACGGTCCGACCGCCAAGCGGATCCGTCCGCGCGCCCAGGGCCGCGCGTTCCGGATTCGCCGGCGCACCAGCCACATCACCGTGGTCGTGGAAAGCCGGCCGACCAAGGATGCGCGGGGTTCGCAATCGGCGAGCACGGCTCGCGCGCGCCGCGCGCAGGCCAGTAAGGCCGCCGCGGCGAAGGCACCGGCTAAGCAGGCAACCGCAACGGCTGAGAAGGCGACTGTCGAGAAAGCGTCGGCCAAGAAAGCAACTGCTGAGAAGGCGCCGGCCAAGAAGGCTGCCGCCGAGAAAGCGCCGGCCAAGAAGGCGCCCGCAAAGAAGGCATCCGCCGCGAAGTCCACTGGGACTGATGCGACTTCGGAAGCGAAGGGAGGCTCGCAGTAGTGGGCCAGAAGATCAATCCGCACGGATTCCGCCTCGGTATCACGACCGACTGGAAGTCCCGGTGGTACGCGGACAAGCAGTACGCGGAGTACGTCAAGGAGGACGTGGCGATCCGCCGGCTGCTGTCCACCGGTTTGGAACGCGCCGGCATTGCCGACGTGGAGATCGAGCGCACCCGGGACCGAGTTCGGGTGGACATCCACACCGCCCGGCCGGGTATCGTCATCGGCCGCCGCGGCACCGAGGCCGACCGCATCCGCGCGGATCTGGAGAAGTTGACCGGCAAGCAGGTCCAACTGAACATCCTCGAGGTGAAAAACCCTGAGTCGCAAGCCCAGTTGGTGGCCCAAGGCGTCGCAGAGCAGTTGAGCAACCGTGTGGCGTTCCGGCGCGCGATGCGCAAGGCCATCCAGTCGGCCATGCGTCAGCCCAACGTCAAGGGTATCCGGGTGCAGTGCTCGGGCCGCCTCGGCGGCGCGGAGATGAGCCGCTCGGAGTTCTACCGCGAAGGCCGCGTTCCGCTGCACACGTTGCGCGCCGACATCGACTACGGGCTGTACGAAGCCAAGACCACCTTCGGCCGTATCGGCGTGAAGGTCTGGATCTACAAGGGCGACATCGTTGGTGGCAAACGCGAACTCGTCGCTCCCTCTACCGCCGGCGCCGAACGCCCCCGTCGCGAGCGGCCGTCGGGCACCCGTCCGCGCCGTAGCGGCGCCGCGGGCACGACCGCGACGAGCACCGAGGCCGGACGCGCCGCCTCGGGCGCCGAGGAGGCTTCTGCCCCACCGGCCGCTGCGCCGGCGGACGAGCCGGCCCTCGAGACGCAGAGTACGGAGAGCTGAATCATGTTGATTCCCCGCAAGGTCAAGCACCGAAAGCAGCACCATCCGCGGCAACGCGGGATCGCCAGCGGCGGCACCCAGGTGAGTTTCGGTGACTACGGCATCCAGGCATTGGAGCATGCCTACGTCACCAACCGGCAGATCGAGGCAGCGCGTATTGCCATCAACCGGCACATCAAGCGTGGCGGCAAGGTCTGGATCAACATCTTCCCGGATCGTCCGCTGACCAAGAAGCCGGCCGAAACCCGAATGGGTTCCGGTAAGGGCTCGCCCGAGTGGTGGATCGCCAACGTCAAGCCGGGTCGCATTCTCTTTGAGCTCAGCTTCCCGAATGAATCGGTCGCACGGGCCGCGTTGACCCGGGCAATTCACAAGCTGCCGATCAAGGCACGCATCGTTACCCGAGAGGACCAGTTCTGATGGCAGTGGGAGTTTCCCCTGGCGAACTGCGCGAGCTCACCGACGAAGAGCTCATCGCGCGGGTACGCGAATCCAAGGAAGAGCTGTTCAACCTGCGTTTCCAGATGGCGACCGGTCAGCTCAGCAATAATCGTCGACTCCGCACGGTGCGCCAGGAGATCGCACGCGTCTACACCGTGCTACGTGAACGTGAACTCGGCCTGGCCGCGGGCCCCAATGGTGCTGAAAACGAGGACTCGTAATGGCAGAAGCGAAAACCCCCGCGAAAAAGGCCCCGGCCAAGGCCGCTCCGAAAGCCGGCGCCGCGAAAGAGACCGCGGGCAATGCCAAGGGCCCCAAGCGCACACCAAGCACGCCGAAGCCGCGCGGTCGGCGTAAGACCCGAATCGGCTTCGTGGTGAGCGACAAGATGCAGAAGACCATCGTGGTCGAGCTGGAAGACCGTAGGCGGCACCCGCTGTACGGCAAGATCATCCGGACCACCACGAAGGTCAAGGCCCACGATGAGCACGGCGACGCCGGCATCGGTGACCGCGTCTCGCTGATGGAGACCCGGCCGCTCTCGGCAACCAAGCGCTGGCGGCTCGTCGAGATTCTGGAGAAAGCCAAGTAAGCCCCCGAATCGAACATTCACTCACCCTTTCAAAAGCCCCCAAAACTTGTAATGTTTTGGGGGCTTTTGGGTTCCCGCATCAGTCGTCAGCTCCGCGGTATAGGCTTCATCCGGTATTCCGGGGGTCCACCACGAGAGTGAGGCCGGCGATGACGACCGAGTTCAGCGGCAAGATCAAACTGGATATCCGTGATTCGGAGCCGGATTGGGGTCCGTACGCCGCACCGACCGCGCCGGAGAACTCGCCGAATATCCTCTACCTCGTCTGGGATGACACCGGTATCGCGACCTGGGACTGCTTCGGCGGCCTGGTCGAGATGCCGGCGATGACGCGCATCGCCGAACGCGGCGTGCGGCTGTCGCAATTCCACACCACGGCACTGTGCTCACCGACCAGGGCGTCACTGCTGACCGGTCGCAACGCGACCACCGTGGGCATGGCCACCATCGAAGAGTTCACCGATGGTTTCCCCAACTGCAACGGCCGGATTCCGGCCGACACCGCATTGCTCTCCGAGGCACTCAACGAGCGCGGCTACAACACCTACTGTGTCGGCAAGTGGCACCTGTCGCCGCTGGAAGAGTCGAACATGGCGTCGACCAAGCGGCACTGGCCGACATCCCGCGGCTTCGAACGCTTCTACGGATTCCTGGGCGGCGAGACCGATCAGTGGTACCCCGACCTGTTTTACGACAACCACCCGGTCACCCCTCCAGGCACACCCGAGGACGGCTACCACCTGTCGAAGGACATCGCCGACAAGACTATTGAATTCATACGCGACGCCAAGGTGATTGCGCCGGACAAGCCGTGGTTCAGCTACGTGTGCCCCGGCGCCGGACACGCGCCGCATCATGTCTTCAAAGAATGGGCCGACAAATACGCCGGCAAGTTCGACATGGGCTACGAACGCTACCGCGAGGTGGTGCTGGAGAAGCAGAAGGCGATGGGGATCGTTCTGCCGGACACCGAATTGTCGCCCGTCAACCCGTATCTCGACGTCAAGGGACCCAAGGGCGAGCCTTGGCCGTTGCAGGACACGGTGCGGCCCTGGGACTCACTCACCGACGAAGAGAAGAAGCTGTTCAGCCGGATGGCCGAGGTGTTCGCCGGTTTCCTGAGCTACACCGACGCCCAGATCGGCCGAGTCCTGGACTATCTCGAGGAATCAGGCCAACTGGACAACACCATCGTCGTGGTGATCTCCGACAACGGCGCCAGCGGCGAGGGCGGTCCGAACGGATCGGTCAACGAGGGCAAGTTCTTCAACGGCTACATCGACACCGTCGAGGAGAGCATGAAGGTATTCGACCACCTCGGCGGACCGGACACCTACAACCACTACCCGATCGGGTGGGCGATGGCGTTCAACACGCCCTACAAGCTCTACAAGCGCTACGCCTCCCATGAGGGCGGTATCGCCGACACGGCGATCATCTCCTGGCCCAACGGCATCGCGGCGCACGGCGAGGTTCGCGACAACTACGTCAACGTATGCGACATCACCCCGACGGTCTACGAGCTGTTGGGCATGACACCGCCGGACACCGTCAAAGGCATCACACAGAAGCCACTCGACGGGTTGAGTTTTAAAGCGGCCCTTGCGGATCCAGCTGCCGACACCGGCAAGCGCACCCAGTTCTACACCATGCTGGGAACCCGCGGGATCTGGCATCAGGGCTGGTTCGCCAACACCGTGCATGCGGCCACGCCCGCGGGCTGGTCGCATTTCGACGCCGATCGCTGGGAGCTGTTTCACATCGAGGCCGACCGCAGCCAGTGCCATGACCTGGCCGCCGAACACCCCGACAAGCTCGAGGAGCTCAAAGCGCTGTGGTTTTCCGAGGCCGACAAGTACAACGGCCTGCCTCTGGCGGATCTCAACATCTTTGAAACGCTGGGGCGCTTCCGGCCCTACCTGGTCGGCGAACGGTCCAGCTACATCTACTATCCCGACTGCGCGGACGTCGGCATCGGTGCGGCCGCCGAACTCCGCGGCCGTTCGTTCGCGGTGCTGGCCGAAGTGACCGTGGATACCACCGGCGCCGAGGGGGTGCTGTTCAAACAGGGCGGCGCGCATGGCGGACACGTGCTCTTTGTGCAGGACGGACGGCTGCACTATGTCTACAATTTCCTCGGTGAGCGCCAGCAGCTGGTTTCCTCCTCGGGCGCGGTGCCGTTGGGGAAACATGTTCTCGGGGTTAGCTATTCACGCACCGGGACCGTCGCGAACAGCCATACGCCGCTCGGCGACGTCACGTTGTTCATCGACGATGATGTGGTCGGCACACTGGCGGATGTGCAATCCCACCCTGGAACATTCGGGCTGGCGGGCGCGGGCATCACCGTCGGGCGTAACGGCGGGTCGGCGGTGTCCAGCCGCTATAAAGCGCCGTTCGCGTTCACCGGCGGCACCATCGCTCAGGTCGCAGTCGACCTCACCGGGCGACCCTACGAAGACCTGGAAAAGGAACTGGCGCTGGCCTTTTCGCGTGACTGAGATCCCATCGCGGCCTATCTGGCCGATGCCTGGGGCGGCGTGTCTGGTGGCGGTCGCTCTGCTTTCCGGGTGCGTCAGAGCCACCGAAGGCAGCGCTGTGCGGGCCGGTGCGGCGGCCGCGTCCACGACAGCCAACTCCGCGACGCCGCCGCAACCCACAACGAGCCGCGGCACACCCGTGCCCGGAATCGACGAAACGCTGCCAGACCACATTCCGCCCAACGCGTTCATCTGCTTTCCGGAACCAACCGGAATAGGTGTGGGGACCGTCGCTCTGGTCTCCGACCCGGCCGCACCGAGACTCACCCTCGGGGTGCCCGACGGCTGGACTTCCGAACCCGGACAAGGCGATGTCGCGCTGACGCTCAATGGACCCGACGGCATGACCGGGACGGTGAACATCGCCGAGACAAAGCTCGACCCCGCCGCGGCCTTCGCCGACTACGCGGCCTCGCTGCAGCGCTCGAAGCCCGACCTCAAGGTGGACACCGTAGGCGCCAAGTTCTGCGGATACAGCAGCCAGAAGCTCTCCGGCACTTTCCGCGGGCCGCCGGGCACGCTCGATTTCGCCGACCGCATCACCCATATCTGGACCAACACGAACAAATACCTGGTCACCACGCACCTGGAAGGGCCGGCCGGCGCGCCCGGTTTCGACGCGGCGAAAACCACGCTGATGCAAGATTTCGCGGTGGTCATACCCTGAACGTATGCCCACCGAGCTGGTCGAGCTGCCGTCCGGATCATTCCGGATGGGATCGACGAGCTTTTACCCCGAGGAAGCGCCGATTCACACGGTGACCGTGGCCGCCTTTGCCGTGGAACGGCATCCGGTGACCAATGCTCAGTTCGCCGAATTCATCTCCGCCACAGGGTATGTGACGGTCGCTGAGCAACCGATCGACCCCGCGCTCTATCCCGGAGCCGACCCCGGCGAGCTGCGGGCGGGCGCGATGGTGTTCCGTCCGACGCCAGGTCCGGTCGACTTGCACGACTGGCGGCAATGGTGGGTCTGGGCGCCGGGCGCGAGCTGGCGGCACCCGTTCGGGCCGGACAGCGACGTTGCCGCTCACGCCGATCATCCGGTCGTGCAGGTGGCCTATCCGGACGCCGCGGCATATGCCCGATGGGCCGGGCGGCGGCTGCCGACCGAGGCCGAGTGGGAGTACGCGGCGCGCGGCGGAGCCGCCACGACTTATGCGTGGGGCGACGAGGAGAAGCCTGACGGAAAACTGATGGCCAACACCTGGCAGGGCAGCTTCCCCTACCGCAACGACGGTGCGCTTGGTTGGACCGGAACGTCGCCGGTGGGCGCGTTCCCGCCAAACGACGTCGGCCTCTTCGACATGATCGGCAATGTGTGGGAATGGACGACCACCGAATTCTCGGCCCATCACCGGCTGAATCAGCCGCCGAAGGCCTGCTGCGCACCGTCGGGGCCCGCCGACCCGGCCATTGCGCAGACGCTCAAGGGTGGCTCGCACCTGTGTGCGCCCGAGTATTGCCATCGGTATCGGCCCGCGGCGCGGTCACCGCAATCGCAGGACACGGCGACCACCCACATCGGCTTCCGATGCGTGCGCGATCTGCCCTGAGGCGATCAGCTGATGGCGTCGACCGCGCCTGAGACTTTCGCTTGGAAGTCGGGCGGCAGGGGGATGTAGCCGTGCTTGTCGAGGTCGATTTGGCCGGGACCCAGCGTCGCCTGCAGCGCACCCTTGACCGCCGCCCCGACCGCGGGGTCGGGGTATTTGGAGCAGACGATCTCGTACGTGGCCATCACGATCGGGTAGACGGCGTCTTGGGTGGGGTTGTAGAACGACGAGAGGTCGAGCACCAGGTTGTTGCCTTTGCCGACGATTTTGGCCCCGGCGATGGTTTTGCCGACCGAGTCGGTGCCGATGCGTACCGGGCGCCTCGACTTGCGGCTTGCCGGGGTTTTGATCTCGGCGGCGTAAAGTCCCTGGTCCATCGCGTAGGACAGCTCGTTATACGTGATCGCGCCCTCGGTGTTCTTCACCATCGCCGAGGTGCCGTCGTTGCCCACCGCGCCGGTGCCGACGCCGCCTTTGAACTCCTTGCCGGTGCCCTGGGTCCAGGTCCCGCCGGCTGCGGACTGTAGGTACGCCTGGAAGTTGGCCGTGCTGCCGGATTTATCGCTGCGGTAGACGACTTTGATGTCCTCCGGCGGCATGGACGCGTTCAGCGCGGTGATGGCCGGGTCGTCCCAGCGCTTGATGCTGCCATTGAAGATCCCGGCCAGCGTGTCCGCGTCGAGCACCAAAAAGTCGGCATTGAGGTTGTAGGTAACGGCCAGCGGGCCGAACACCACCGGCAGGTTCCAGGCGTCGGCGCCGCCGCATCGCTGCTTGGCGGGGGCGTACTGGTCTTCGGCCAGCGGAATGTCCGATCCGGCGAAATCGCTCTTGCCCGCGAAGAAATCGCTGACTCCGTTGCCCGACCCGTTCGGGGTGTAGTTGAGCGTGTGCCCTGGGCAGGCCTTGCCGTACGCACTGACAAACGACTTCATCGCGTTGGTTTGCGCGGTCGAGCCGCTGGCGTTGATGGTCGCCTTGCCGCCGCAGGTCACGACCTCGCTGGCGTAGGCCATGCTGGTGTGCGGAACCTCGCACCCCGACAGCACGATGCTGCCTGCAGCCAGCAAACTTGCGGCGGCGACTAATCGCTTGCGCTTCATCTTGATTGCCTCACCCCGTAACTCGATACGTGTTGAGAATTGCAGCTATTCGAACCCGCATGCAACCAAACAACAGACTAACTGGTCAATGCCCGGCCCGCCGCATGGTTGGGACACTTCAAATGATGCTCAAATGTGGATTGCCACACCGATGTTGAACTGCGAGTTACCGATGGATGGCCAACGGGTGACGGTATTTCAGAGTCTTGCCGGGCAAAGTTATTTCGGCGCGCAGTCAGCTCCGGCATTCGCTAACCTGACCCCGTGCTGGCCCGCCCGTCGCGACTTTCCGGTGTTGACGAATGACCACCGAAGCTCCACCGACAGCGCCGCCGCCGTCGCCGTCGCCGCCGAAGGAGAAGCGGTCGCGACGCGGCATCGCGATCGGTCTGGCGATTCTGCTGGCGTTCTTCGTGGCCTACGGCCTATCGCTGCTCGGCGTCCAAGCACTACAAAAGTCAGAGGGTCCGCTGCCGCCATTGGACCTCAGCCAGGCCGGGCCCGACGACACCGTTGTGCAGATACGCCTCCAAGAGCTGAAGCCCACGACGAATCGCCTCGCGGTAAACGTGCTGATCTATCCGGGCGAGTCGCTATACGACAAGCGCTTCGACGAGCTGAACACCGACATCGCCGTCCGGCTGTATCCGCCGAACGATCTGGGAGACCTGCAATTCCCGAAAGGTAAAGCGCCGGCGCAGGTCAACACCACGATCGAGGCGCACGGCAATCCCGGCAGCTGGCCATTCGACTCATACCGCACCGAGCCACAGTCGGCCGATGTGTTCGTCGGGACTGGCGCTGAGCGCAAACGGATACCCGCCGTTGTCCAGGTAACCGGATCGATGGACGGCTGGGACGCCGAAGTCCAGCGCAGTACCGACACAAGCGAAACCGGAAGCCACAACATCAGCAATGTGGTCCTCACCCTGCAGCGGGCCAAGGGCCCGCTGATCTTCGACCTAGGCATCATCGTGGTCCTTATCAGCCTGCCTACCTTGGCGCTGTTGGTGGCCATTCCGATGGCGTTGGGCCGAAGAAAGTTCGTGCCGCCGTTCGCCACCTGGTATGCCGCGAACCTGTTCGCCATCGTTCCGCTGCGCAACATCCTTCCCGGCGCCCCACCGCCCGGTTCCATGATCGACCAAGCCCTCGTGCAGTGGGTGCTGCTCGCGCTCGCGACCGCGATGGCGCTGTACATCTACGCCTGGGTAAAGCAAGGGGACTGACGCCGCGCATCAAGAGCCGTGGCAGGTGAGCGCAACCCGGGCTATCACGCTGTCGGAGGTCAATAGGTTGGTCTCGACGTCGCCGTAGAAGTAGCTGTTGTCGGGACCCCAGTTAGCGGTCTGCACGACGGTCGCATACACCGGTTTGTGCCCAATCGCATCGGCGTTGCCGCCTGTATTGAAATCGCTGAGGCGCTGCGGGTTTGACCCGTCGGGGCTCATCGTCCACCAGTCGGTGCCGTGTGACGGGTTGCCGGCATTGGACATCCACAACACCTGCCCGTCGGGTGTGTAACGGGGATGCTCGTTATAGCTGTCGCCCCGGGTGAGTCGGGTGATTGCACCGGAGGTCAGGTCGAGGCGGTAGATCTGGTTATGCCAGAAGTTGTGGTTTTCGAAGTCGCTGGTGAACACCAGCGACGATGAATCGGCGGAGAAGCCGCCGCTCTCGTTCATTGCATCGCCGGGGGGCGAGACGGTACGGACGTCAGACAGCGAGGGTGTGCCGTCCTGGCTGACGTTGAAGTTGGCGACCTTGATCACCCAGAATCCGGCAAATCGGTTCGTGCTGAGGAACTTCGGGGACTTGGTGCGCTCGGTCCATTCGAGCCGCCGGCCGTCGGGCGAGAATTCCGGGATGATGATGCCGTGGTCCTTGTCGGTCGGGACGTCGGTGAGCTGCCAGGCGTGTGAACCGTCGGCGCCGGCCACCCACAGGTCCGAGTAGCTACCCCATCCCGGCGTCGCGGGTACCGAGTTACCGGGGTGGTCGGGCTTCTCGGCGACAAACGCGATGAACTTGCCCAACGGACTCCACACCGGCGACCCCGTGGTGCGCTGCGGGAAATTCGGTGTACCGAGTCCGAACTGCGCGGGGTTCGCACCGTCCGGTTTGACCGTAAAGATGTGGTATCGCCCGTCGCTGCCCTTGGCGTTGTAGGCAAGCAGACCGCTGGCCTTCGACCAGTCGGCGCCGAAGGCGTCCTTCTGGAACACCTGATAGCTGATCGGCGGGCCACATCCGGGACGCCCGACCGACCGTCCGGGCGGTGATTGGGAACCATGGCCGGCGACCGGCGGGCGGGCGCACGACGTGCCGAGCACAACGAACACGACGGTCAGCACCACCCAGGCGCGCAGGGCGCGGGCCGCGAACCGCGTCAACATGGGCAAGCGAGGCGCCTTTCCCTGGCTGCGTCAGCAGCAACGGTATCTGAATTCGGCCAGGAATTTGGCTCTGAGCAGGTCTTCACCTAGACTCTAGGGGTTGCCGTGGGCAGACCTCGGCTGGCGTCAAGCGTTATCAGTCAGCCCCGCGTGCCCTTCGGTGACGAAGACCAAGCATGACAGGTCTGGTGGACTATGCACTCCAGCGTCCACTGGCGTGTGAGTGCCTGGCTGTGATACGTGAACCAGGTCAGGAGATCGAGTGATTCAGCAGGAATCGCGGCTGAAGGTGGCCGACAACACCGGCGCCAAGGAGATCTTGTGCATCCGCGTGCTCGGCGGCTCGGGGCGGCGGTACGCCGGGATCGGCGACGTCATCGTGGCGACGGTCAAAGAGGCCATCCCCGGCGGCAACGTCAAGCGCGGTGAAGTGGTGAAGGCCGTGGTGGTGCGCACTGTCAAGGAGCGCCGCCGCGCGGACGGCAGCTACATCAAGTTCGACGAGAACGCCGCCGTCATCATCAAACCCGACAACGACCCGCGCGGAACCCGCATTTTCGGGCCGGTCGGCCGCGAACTGCGGGAGAAGCGCTTCATGAAGATCGTCTCGCTGGCCCCGGAGGTGTTGTAGGTGAAGATCCACAAGGGTGACACCGTCCTGGTCATCTCAGGCAAGGACAAGGGTGCCAAAGGCAAGGTGCTGCAGGCCTACCCGACTCGCAACAAGGTGCTCGTCGAGGGCGTCAACCGGATTAAGAAGCACACTCCGATCTCGACCAACCAGCGCGGCGCGCGGTCGGGCGGGATCGTCACGCAGGAAGCCCCGATCCACGTCTCCAACGTGATGGTGGTCGACTCCGACGGCAAGCCCGCTCGGATCGGCTATCGAGTCGATGAGGAGAGTGGCAAGCGGGTCCGCATCTCGAAGCGCAACGGCAAGGACATCCAGGCATGACGACGGCAGAGAAAGTTCAGCCACGGCTCAAGGTGCGCTACCGGGAAGAGATCCGGGACGCGCTCACTCAACAGTTCAAGTACGCCAACGTCATGCAGACCCCGGGCGTGGTGAAGGTTGTGGTCAACATGGGCGTCGGCGACGCCGCCCGTGACGCCAAGCTGATCAACGGCGCGGTCAACGACCTGGCGTTGATTACCGGGCAGCGGCCGGAGATCCGTAAAGCGCGAAAGTCCATCGCGCAGTTCAAATTGCGCGAGGGCATGCCGATCGGTGCGCGGGTGACCCTGCGCGGCGACCGGATGTGGGAGTTCCTCGACCGGCTCACATCGATTGCGCTGCCGCGTATCCGCGACTTCCGCGGGTTGTCGCCCAAGCAGTTCGACGGCTCCGGCAACTACACCTTCGGGCTGGCTGAGCAGTCGGTGTTCCACGAGATCGACGTGGACAAGATCGACCGGGTCCGTGGCATGGACATCACCGTCGTGACTTCAGCGACGACCGACGACGAAGGGCGAGCGCTGTTGCGGGCCCTCGGCTTTCCGTTCAAGGAGAACTGACCAGATGGCGAAGAAGGCATTAGTCAACAAAGCCGCGCGCAAGCCCAAGTTTGCGGTGCGCGGCTACACCCGCTGCGGCAGGTGCGGCCGTCCGCGCGCGGTGTTCCGCAAGTTCGGACTGTGCAGGATCTGCCTGCGCGAGATGGCGCACGCCGGCGAGTTGCCCGGCGTGCAGAAGAGCAGTTGGTAACAGACCCAGAACAGGTGCGCAGCAGGCCCACTGGAGGATTCTGGCTGGGAACCGTTGCGAGGAAGGCAACACCGCTGTCATGACGATGACGGATCCGATCGCAGACTTTTTGACACGTCTGCGCAACGCCAATTCGGCGTATCACGACGAGGTGACGCTGCCGCATTCGAAGATCAAGGCCAACATCGCCGAGATCCTCAAGCGGGAGGGTTACATCACCGACTACCACACCGAAGACGCACGCGTCGGTAAGGCGTTGGTCGTTCAGCTCAAGTACGGGCCCAGCCGGGAGCGCAGCATCGCCGGTCTGCGGCGGGTGTCCAAGCCGGGGTTGCGGGTGTACGCCAAGTCCACCGGCCTGCCGCGGGTGCTCGGCGGCCTGGGCGTGGCGATCATCTCGACCTCCTCGGGCCTGCTCACCGACCGTCAGGCAGCCAGACAGGGCGTGGGCGGCGAAGTCCTCGCGTACGTGTGGTGAGGGGGTAGCCATGTCGCGCATTGGTAAGCAGCCGGTTCCGGTTCCCACCGGGGTCGAGGTAACGATCGATGGCCAGCATGTCGCGGTCAAGGGGCCCAAAGGCTCCTTGGACTTGACGGTCGCCGAACCCATCGCCGTGGCCCGCAACGAGGACGGCGCCATCGTGGTCACCCGTCCCGACGACGAGCGGCACAGCCGTTCGCTGCACGGGCTGTCGCGGACGTTGGTGTCCAACCTGGTGACCGGGGTGACGCAGGGCTACACCACGAAGATGGAGATCTTCGGTGTCGGCTATCGCGTACAGCTCAAAGGTTCCAACCTCGAGTTCGCGCTGGGCTACAGCCATCCCGTGGTAGTCCAGCCGCCGGACGGTGTCACCTTCGCAGTCGAGTCGCCGACGAAGTTTTCGATCTCCGGGATTGACAAGCAAAAGGTCGGCCAGATCGCGGCGAACATCCGTCGCCTGCGCCGCTCCGACCCGTACAAGGGCAAGGGCGTGCGCTACGAGGGTGAGCAGATCCGCCGCAAGGTCGGAAAGACAGGTAAGTAGTCATGGCGCAATCAAAAGCTGATACCGCCGCACCAAAGTTGGTGGGGCAGAGCGTATCCGCCGAACGGCGGAAGTCCCGGCTGCGTCGGCACGCGCGGCTGCGCAAGAAGATCTCGGGCACGCCGGAGCGTCCGCGGCTGGTGGTGCACCGCTCGTCGCGGCACATCCACGTGCAGCTGGTCAACGACCTCAACGGGACCACGCTGGCCGCGGCCTCGTCGATCGAGTCCGATGTGCGGGGCGTGGACGGCGACAAGAAGGCGCACAGTGTGCGGGTCGGCCAGTTGATCGCCGAGCGGGCCAAAGCCGCCGGAATCGAGACGGTGGTGTTCGACCGCGGGGGCTACACCTACGGCGGGCGGATCGCGGCACTGGCCGACGCCGCACGCGAGAGCGGGTTGAAGTTCTGATGACAAGCATTGACTTCTCAAACGAAATCGGAAGGACCGCATAATGGCGGAGCAACCGGCTGGATCAGCCGGCCACGCGACCGGGGACACTCGTTCCGACGGCCGTGACACACGCGATGGCCGTGACACACGCGAGGGCCGGGGCCGCCGGGACGATCGCGGTGGCCGCGGCGGTCGCGATCGCGACGGGGACAAGAGCAACTACCTGGAGCGGGTCGTCACGATCAACCGTGTTTCAAAGGTGGTCAAGGGCGGTCGGCGATTCAGCTTCACCGCTTTGGTCATCGTCGGTGACGGCAACGGGATGGTCGGTGTCGGCTACGGCAAGGCCAAGGAAGTCCCGGCCGCGATCGCCAAAGGTGTCGAAGAAGCGCGTAAGAGCTTCTTCCGGGTGCCGCTGCTCGGCGGCACCATCACCCATCCGGTGCAAGGTGAGGCCGCCGCGGGCGTTGTGCTGTTGCGTCCGGCCAGCCCCGGTACCGGCGTTATTGCCGGCGGTGCTGTTCGAGCGGTGCTGGAATGTGCTGGCGTGCGCGACATTTTGGCCAAGTCGCTGGGTAGCGACAACGCGATCAACGTGGTGCACGCCACGGTTGCCGCGCTCAAGCTTTTGCAGCGGCCCGAGGAGGTGGCCGCCCGGCGTGGACTGCCGATCGAGGATGTTGCCCCGGCCGGCATGCTGCGCGCGCGGCGGGAAAGTGAGCAGCTGGCCGCCGCTGGAAAGACGGCCAACACTGCGCGTGAAGGAACGGCATAAAAATGGCCTCTGAAAAAATCATGGCCCCCGAAAAAGCCACGGGAAAAGCAGCACCAGAGACCCAGCTGAAGATCACCCAGGTGCGCAGCACGATCGGTGCCCGCTGGAAGCAGCGAGAGAGCTTGCGCACCTTGGGACTTCGACGGATTCGCCATTCGGTCATCCGCGAGGACAACGCGCAGACCCGCGGACTGATCGCGGCCGTGCGTCACCTCGTTGAGGTGGAGCCGGCGGGAGGTAATAGCAAATGACGATCAAACTGCATGACCTGGCGCCTGCGCCCGGGTCGAAAACAAAGCGCACCCGCGTCGGTCGCGGTGAGGGGTCCAAGGGTAAGACCGCGGGCCGTGGCACCAAGGGCACCAAGGCGCGCAAGAACGTGCCGGTGACCTTCGAGGGTGGGCAGATGCCGATTCACATGCGGCTGCCTAAGCTCAAGGGCTTCCGCAACCGGTTCCGCACCGAATACGAGATCGTCAACGTCGGGGACATCAGTCGGTTATTCCCCCAAGGCGGTTCGGTCGGTGTCGACGAGCTGGTGGCCAAGGGCGCGGTGCGCAAGAACTCACTCGTCAAGGTCCTCGGCGACGGTAAGCTGACCGCCAAGGTGGATGTCACCGCCCACAAGTTCAGTGGCAGCGCGCGGGAGAAGATCACCGCCGCCGGAGGCTCGGCGACCGAGCTGTAGGTCTCTACGTCTGCGGGCGCGCACCCAGCACGTCTCGGAACAGTGCTTGGCGCACCGCGAGTTCTCGTGGATCGCTGCACAGGTGAAAGCCCAGCCGGTTCATCACGTAGGCGAACCCGACGCCGGTGTCGGGGTCGGCGAAGCCAAAAGAACCGCCGAAACCTGTTGTGCCGAAAGCTTTGTCGGACGACCCGAACACACACAACGGCACCGGCTTTGCCAGTCCCAGTACATACGCCAGGTCGACATGCAGGACCTTGTCCCGCAGCCCGCGGCTTGGTGGGGTGGGCAATGCCATGAGCTCGTCGAGCACGTTTGCCGTCAGCCCCAGCGCAGCATCCCCGACCGCAGCGGCACCGTAGAGCTGCGCGACGGCGCCAGCCGTCCCGATCCCGTTGGCCGACGGGATCTCGACGGCGCGCACCTCGTCGCGGTTGTAGTCGCCGGCCCAGGGGTTCACGTCGCGCGGAAGGCGACCAGCACGGGCGATCAGTGCGACCGGGTTGAGCGACGCGGCGACGAGGGACCCCGGCAAGACACTGAGGTGCAGCAGCGATTCCGGGCGTGACCAGTGGTGCAGGTGCGCTATCCGGTCGCGGCGCACCGAATCCGGGAGTCCGATATGCAGATCCAGCTTCAGCGGCCCGGCAATCTCGTCGGCGAGGAAGCGGCCCAGTGTGCGGCCGGCCGGGTCAGTTCGACGGATGAGCTCGGATTCGTACCAGCCCAGGGTGATCGCGTGGTACCCGTGCCGAGTGCCCGGCGGCCACGCCGGCTTCTGGGCTGCCAGCATCGCCGAAAGCCTTGCCGGGTCGGCGACATCGCGCACGGTCGGCGCCGGTTTCAGTACACACAGTCCGGCTTGGTGGCCCAACAGTTGCCGCACGGTCACATCAGCCTTACCGGCCTGTGCGAACTCCGGCCAGAGGTCGACGACTTTGTCGTCGTAGCCGAACAATCCGTGCGACACGGCCATCGCGACGGCAAGGGCGGCGATACCTTTGGTCGTCGAAAACATGTTGACCATCGTGTCGTGCTGCCACGGCGCTTTGGTGATGCCATTGGCATAGCCGCCCCACAGGTCGACCACTTTGACGCCGTTGCGATAGACGGCCATCGCGGCGCCGACCTCCCGACCCGACGCGAAGTTGGCGCGAAATGCATCGGCGACCTTGCCGTAACCCTCGTCGACGTCTCCGCCGACCAGGTCCGGCGACACGGTGACTTTGAGAACCATGGAGTGGTTATATCGCGACCGGCCGGTGAGAACGGGCGGGTTAATCGAACTGGCTGGACTACCCGGAGTGCGTGCCGAACCACTCCGCACAGTCGCATCTGCCACTTGCGTCCCTACGCGCGGCGGGCAAATGGGGCATCCATTCGGTTGGTACTGGTGGGGTTGGTGAACACGGCTTGGCGTGTCGGGGTCGGCGAAACCGAACAAACCTCGTATTGGTGAGTCTCGCTATTCGCATTGGGCCTTGTAGGCTGCAGTCTCCCGACAATGACGGCTTCGGCCCACTTGACTACAACTCGTCGCTTGCCTTTACGTCTAAGGGACTCGCTCTGTGAAACAATACCGATCCTGAAAGAGGGCTTAAGGAGCATTCGCTGATGAGGAGAAGCGGCAAACCGGTCCGCGCTGGGGAAGTCTTTCGACAAGCTGGCGCGGTCGCGACCGCGGTAATGACCAAAGAGGGATTACACTGGCAGGTGCGTCGCGAGAGTGATGGACTAGTCCGGTTTACGAAATGTCTTGCGGACGTGAGTCATTGGCATAAGGCGTGACACTGTTCTACCCGGATTGCAGCAACAACAACTGGTCCTCTGCACAAGATGCGATTGACTTCCTGGAACAGCTAGCCCCAGAAGGTTTTAGCGGCATGTGTCACAAGGTGTCCGAGGGTGGCTACTACGAGGACCCATACTGGCCGACGGTCCAGCAATGGTGTCAGCACAACAATCTCCCCCTCATTGGCTACCACTACGTGACGACAAACGACCCCGCTGCGCAGACTCACACCTGGCTGGGCAACAACGGCGGGTCCATCGCAATGCTGGACTGGGAAGCCAATGGCGGTGACCTGTCGAACCTCACTGCCGTGGTCGACGCATTCAACGCTGCCGGGGTTACCGTGCAACTGGGCTACTACCCAAAGTGGTACTGGAGCCAGCAGGGCGGAGGCAACCTTTCCAGCCTGGCCAACGCCCTAGTCTCGTCCGCATACCCGGACGGCTCTGGCTACGCCTCAACGGTTTACGCGAACTCGGGCGGCAATACCGGCCAGGGCTGGGCGCCTTACGGGGGCGCGACCCCCGCAGCGTGGCAATTCACCAACAGCGCAGACATCGCAGGTTTCACCGTCGACTGCAACGCCTACCAAGGCAACAACATCACAGTCCTATTCGGCACTGCGCCAGCAGCCGACGATGGCACCACGGCACAACTAACGGCAGCACAACAACATCCTAGCCTCAAGCGCCGTACTTCCCCGACGACGAAAAAGTAGCGATGCTGACGTTACGCGTGTTCAGCGCAGCTGCGGAATGACTTCTGCGGCAAGGCGTTCCATCTGCTCGCGATCTTCTGCCAGGTCGCGGCCGACCGGGTTGAGCAGAATCGTCTCTGCACCGGCGTCGATGACTTCGCGTAATCCGGCCGCGACATCGTCGGTCGTGCCGGACACCGGCACCGACTCGATGCCCGGCATCGCGCCGTAGATGCGGTTTAACCCGGCGAGGACGCGTTCGCGGGCCTTCGCCGGGTCGTCATCGATCATCAGGTAAACGCGCTTGCCGATGCTGAACTTGGCGGGATCCTTGCCCTGTTCGTCAAGCTCATGCCGCACCGTTTTCACCGCCTCGACGAACTTCGCGGTGCTCGACGAACCGGCACCGAGGAACGCGTCGCCGTGGCGCACCGCCCGGGCCAGCGCCTTGGGGGCCTGGCCGCCGAACCAGATCGGCGGATGCGGCCGCTGCACGGGTTTCGGCTGGATCGGCAGGCCGTCAACCTGGCGGAACCGGCCCTGAAACGTCACCCGCGGCTCGTCGGACCACGCCGCCTTCATCAACTCCAGGCCCTCGGTGAAGCTGCTGATGTAGGTGGCTTTGTCCACCCCGAACGCCGCGAACGCGCGGAAGCCACCGCCGGGCGCCACGCCGACGTCGAGCCTGCCGTGGCTGAGCCGATCGACGGCGGTCACCGCCGAGGCGAGCTGAAGCGGATCGTGCAACGAGGAGACCAGCACGGCAACGCCGAGCCGCAGTCGTTCGGTACAGGCCGCGGCGTAGGCCAGGAGTTCCAGCGGCGCCAGCAGCGGCGCCTCCCCGACGGTCTGTTCGAGGACCCAGCCGCCCTCGAACCCGAGCTTTTCGGCCCGAGTCAGGTAGTCGCGCAGACCGGCTCCGTCGAACCCGGCCGGGTCAAGTTGATGGATCGAGATGGAGAATCGCACCCCACCACCGTACGGTCCGCATTCCGGGGCCGCGGCG
>Ga0210396_10002141_pt1 | contig 20384 bp, 29 predicted proteins | sample IncBWH17OmetaG_FD_155466 | JGI IMG/M metagenome (GOLD analysis project Ga0210396, IMG submission 155466) | Forest soil microbial communities from Barre Woods Harvard Forest LTER site, Petersham, Massachusetts, United States - Inc-BW-H-17-O ... | reverse complement strand
GGCTTCCCAAACCGGCCGCTGAATTGGCGACTGGTCCCGGCTCCCGCGCGCCGGGATGGTAGCCACTCACCAGGGGCAGCGTGGCAAAGGAGGGGGTCTATCGAGCAGCCGCGAGCACGGCCGGGGTATCGAAGGGGCATAGTCAACACGTTGAATGGAGTTTCCATGAGGTTCAGTCGTTACATGCTGGCGCTGTGTGCGCTGGTCGTCGGAATCGGAGCGCTGTCACTGGCCAGCTTCGCCAGCGCGCACCCGGCGCAGGCCGCAAAGACGAAGGTCGGGCCGCGTGGTCCGCGTGGTCCAGCCGGTCCGCGCGGTCCTGCTGGTCCGGCTGGTCCGATCGGCCAGATGGGTCTGCCCGGTCCTGTCGGTCCTGCCGGTCCGCTCGGTCCGCAGGGTCCGCAAGGTCCGCAGGGCGATCCCGGTCCGATGGGTCCTGCCGGTCCCGGTGGCAACAACGCCAAAGAGTTCACCTTCCGGGGCGACACATCCACGGCGACCACCACGATCTCGACGCTGGATGGCGTCAAGCTGAACGCCGACTGCAACGCAGCCGGTCGAGTGACGTTGACGGCCGTGGCCACCAACGTCGCGCCGGGCGTCCTGACCGAGCGCGATGGCCTGAACTTCGCCATCGTCCCGCGCTTCGGCGAGGCCAATACCGCAGCGCGCGTCCTGCTCACTCCGTTGAGCTCGGCGAGTTCGCGGGCCGACGTCCAGGTCCATTATGTGTCCAACGCTGGCGAGGACACCACGATCAACATCGCGGCAGTCGATCTGGCTGACGGGCCCAACGGGCTCGGTACCGCTTGCGTCGTCTTCGGCGACGCCATGACGTTCTAAGCGGATCATCGGTGGGCCCGCTCCGTCACGCTGCGGGCCCACCATCCGCTCAGTGAAGGGCCGCAAGCCGAAGCCGATCGAGGAACGAATCCGCGACGGCAACCAGAGTCATCGCCCGCTTCCGGAACCGCTGCTGATCGCCGGACGGCCGCTGCCCGGCGAGCTCGCGCGTCCGCCGCGCCACCTGCCCAAAGAGGGCCGCGACTACTGGCGCGAGACCGTGGCGCGCCTGGTGGACATCGGGATGATCGACCGGGTGGACCGTCCGGCGCTCGAGATGCTGGCGACGGCATACGCGCGCTGGCGCCAGGCGGGCAAGCTGCTGATGACTGCTGACCTGCTCGAGCTCGGCGCTCGCGGCCAGCTGAAGCAGAATCCCGCCATCCGGATCGAGCGCGACGCCGCCACGGTCTATATGCGGATCGCCGAACACTTCGGCGTCACGCCGATCGCGCGCTCGAGGCTGGGGCTGGCCGAAGTCCACCGGCGCAGCCTGGAAGCGGAGATGTCCGGCGCGCTGGCGGGCGAGGCGATCGACGCCGACGTGGTGGACGAAGATGTCGGTCTCCCTGGCGCCTAGCTACGTCACAGAGGGCCCGCGCGTGCGTCGGTTCGGCGAGCGCTTCGTGGTCCAGACGAAGGGCCGCTGGGCCGGGAAGCTGATCGTGCATCAGCCGTGGGAAGTGGCGCTCACCAACGAGCTCTTTCTGAAGCGGCCGAACGGCGAGCGGGTCTACAAAGAGGCGCTGATCGGCGTGGCGCGCAAGAATGGGAAGTCCACCTTCGGCGCCGAGCTCGCGCTGTACGGGCTGATGGGCTCGGCCGAGCAGTCGCCGGAGATCTACGCAGCGGCGGCGAGCCGAGACCAGGCGCGCGTCGTCTTCGACCAGAGCCGCCAGATGGTCGATGCGTCGCCGCGCCTGCGCGACTGGCTGGTGCCCCAGCGCTCGGTCATCCACTGCCGATCCAACCACGGCGTCTTCCGCGTGCTGGCGTCCGATGCGCCGCGCCAGTACGGGCTCAACCCATCGCTGGTGATCATCGACGAGCTCTGGGCCCATCGCACCAGCGAGCTCTACTACGCGCTCACGACCGGCCAGCTGGCGCGTCAGAACCCCCTGGTGGTGTCGATCACCACGGCAGGCTTCGACCGCTCGACGATCTGCTTCGAGCTCTACGAGCGCGGGCGCAAGCTGCGCGCCGAAGGCGGGATCGAAGCGATGCGCGAAGAGGGGTTTCTGTTCTGGTGGTACGAAGCGCCGCCCGGCTCTGACTACCTGGACGAGACGACCTGGAAGGCGGCGAATCCCAGCGAGTGGATCACGATCGAGCAGCTGCGCCGCGAGCAGCGCAGGCTCCCGGAGAACGTCTTCCGGCGCCTGCACCTGAACCAGTGGACGGAGGTCGAAGACGCCTGGATCAAGCCGTGGCAATGGGACGCCTGCCAGGCGCCGGAGTGGACCTGGGACTACGCCGAGCCGACCTGGGTGGGCGTGGACGTCGGCTTCAAGCGCGACTCAGCCGCCATCGTCGCGGCGCAGTTCCACGGCGATGAGCTCTTCGTCTCTGAGCTCATCCTGGATCCGGCCGACCAGGGCCGCGAGTGGGGCGTGGCCGACGTCCGGGGGATGCTCGCGGCCGAGCTCGCGCGCTACACGGCGCTGCGGGAGTGTGCTTATGACCCCTGGAGCTTTCGCGAGAGCGCCGAGATCCTGCTGGAGCGCGGCATCCCGATGGTCGAGTTCCCGCAGTCGGCCGGACGCATGTCTCCGGCGTCAGAAGGGCTCTACGAGCTCGTCGTCGGCTCGAGGTTGCGCCACCACGGCGACCAGACCTTCCGCAGCCAGGTGCTGGCGGCTGTCGCGGCGCCGACTGACCGGGGCGGCTGGCGGATCTCCAAGCGCCGGAGCCTGGAGCGCATCGACGCGGCGGTGGCGCTGGCGATGGCCACCGACCGGGCAGTGACGATGCACAACGTCCGTCCGGCGCGGCGCACGATCGTCTTCGGCTGAGACCGGGACGGTTGCTATAGCGGGCGGCGTGGCGCTGCCAGCGATGACACCGGGCGCGTGGCTGACGTTTCTCGAGGCCAAGCTGGATGCGCAGGTCGAGGCGATCTGCGATCCCGACGCCTACTACAACGGCGAGCAGCGGCTGGCGTTCGCCACGGCGAAGTTCCGCGAGGCGTTCGCGCGCTACTTCCCGCCGCTGGCCAATAACTGGATGAAGCTCGTCGTGGACACGCCAGCGGCGCGGCTCCAGGTGATGGGATTCCGCTTCGACCCGGATCCGACGACGCCGACCTGGGAGCTCGCGGCCGACGCCGACGCCTGGACGATTTGGCAGGCGTCCAACATGGACTCGACGAGCGGGATCGTCCACACCGATGCGATCAAGCTGGGCGTGAGCTACGTCCTGGTCAGTCCACCCGGGCCCGACAGCGACGACCTGCCGCCGATCACAGCCGAGCATCCCTCGCAGTCGTTCGTCTACTGCGACCCGGCCAACCGGCTCACCCGGGTGGCGGCGATCAAGCGCTGGACCGACGAGATGGACGGCTATGCGTATGCGACCGTCTACCTGCCGCAGCAGATCGCGAAGTGGCAGAGCACGGAAACGGTCCGCGAAGGCCGGGAGATCACCTGGCAGCGCCGCTCAGACGATCCCGGTGGGCCCAACGTGATCGGCGTGGTGCCACTGATCCCGGTCGAGAATAAGCCGGACCTGATCTTCGGTGGCCGGTCAGATCTCGAAGAGGCGATGCCCATCCAGGACGCCGTAAACAAGCTGTGTCTGGATATGCAGGTCTCGAGCGAGTTCCACGCCTATCCGCAGCGCTACGCCACCGGCTGGGAGCGCTCGACCGACGCCGATGGTCACGAGCTCACCAGCCGCCAGGTCGAGCTCTACGCCAGCCAGACGCGGATGTGGCGCGCCGAGAGTTCGGACACCAACTTCGGCCAGCTTTCACCCGGCGATGTCAACAATTACATCCAGCCGATCAGCATGTATATCGACCACCTGGCGGCGGTCACTCAGACACCGGCGTACTACCTGAAGGGCCAGATGGCCAACCTGTCAGCCGACGCGCTACACGCCGCCGACGCGGGCCTGGTGGACCGCTGCTGGCGCAAGATCAACAACGGCTTCTCTGACGCCTGGGAAGAAGTGATGCGCACGGCGTTCCTGGCTCGAGGCGACACGGCGCGCGGGAAGGCCACCAGCGCCGAGACGATCTGGAAAGACCCAGAGCGCCGCTCCCTGAGCCAGCAGGTCGATGCGGCCGTGAAGATGCGCCAGGTGCTCAGCGTGCCGCTGGAGATGTGCTGGGAGCTTCTGGGCTGGTCGCCGGAGCAGATCCGCCAGGCGCGGGACATGATGAACCTGCCAGCGGCGCCGGGCGTCCCGCGCGTGCTGCCGCCGAGCGATCCCAATGCGCTCGTCTCCGATCCGTCAGCGCCGGGTGGACTGGGCAAGGCCAGCGAGGCAGTGGTGAAGCTGGGCCAGCCGGAGATCCTGGGGCCCAACGGACGGCCGATCGCGGCCACGCCACCGGCCGCAGCCTGATCAGCGGCGGATCCGGCGCCAGTCGTATTCGACGATGTGGACGGCCAGGAAGCGCAGCGCCGCGTCGGGCGTGCTGGCCGACGCTGCGAGCGGGCGCCGCAGCGGGTCGGCCATGATCATCGCCGTCCACTGACCGGCGTCGCAGGAGAGCTCCAGGCGCGCCGGGGTGACGTGGCGGCGCGCGTCCAGGCGCTCGAGGGCGCCAGCGATCCGCCCGATCGCGGCGGTGGTCACGCTGGCGTCGAGCTCGGTCACGGCGCTGAGCGCTCGGCCGGGGTGAGCGGGACCCAGCGCGTCGAGCCGACCGGCGACCAGCGGCCGTTGGGAAGGCGCTGCTGGAGCAGGCCGCATCCCTGGCAATTGCGGACGCGGCCAAGCGTCGGATCGGCGCTGTACTTCCAGCGGTGCTTTCCGCCATTGGAGAGGCACATCTGGCTCACGACTCGACTCCGTTTCGCGGGCGCTCCGGCGCGGGCCGGTTGCGATGGGTGATCTGGTGCAGGCGCTGGCGCGTGATGCCGGTGGCGCCCGAGATCTGCTCGAAGGTCCAGCCTTCGGCCACGGCGCGGCGTACGGCGTCGTTACGGCGCTCTCGTGCGCTCTCAGCGCGGCTCGAGGCCGACTGGTAACGCTGCTCGAAGAGCTCCAGCTGGCGGGCGGTCATCGTGTCTCCCTGGGGGTCTGCTCGTGGTGGATGCGTGCGTTGTACCCGGTGGCGTAGGCGTCGCGCTGGCGCAGCTTCTCGGTCTGGCCAGCGCCATCGTTCCAGCCATCGACGAAGGCGCTGCGCGAGCCGCCCGTGGTGTACCGGTTGGCTTTGTCGCGGGCGCGCCGCAGCACGCCTTCCGGCGAGGTCCAGAAGCTCATCGGGCACCTGCCGCGCGGTTTGCCCAAGTGGACTTCGAGTAATCCCAAGCCGGAGCGGCGGGCTCCGGCTCGGGCTGCGGCTCGAGCTCGCAATCGGTGGCGTGGATCCAGCGCTCGCGGCCGTCAGCGTTGGCGACCAGCAGGCGCGGCTCGGGCCCGTACGTGCCTTCCAGGTGCTTCAGCCGGACGATGGTCACGGTCTCGCCAGCGGCGAGCGCCGGGCGGTCCTGGTAGCGGCGCACGGCGCGCCGCATCGTGGCGGTCGCGCCGGGGTGGTCCCAGATCTCGCGGCCGACCTGGATGGCGGTGATGTCTTCCATGCTCATTTCAGGCCACCGGGATGCTGTAGCGGCGCTTCGTGCCATCGGCGAAGGTGACGATCAGCGCGGTGCGGGTCTCGTCGAGCTCAGCCCAGTTGCTGCCCCAGCCTGCGGCGGCGTCGGCGTCGATGCGGGCCAGGATCTGGTCGATGCGTGCTTCGCGGTTCATGTTGCCTCTTTTCGTGTGCGGTGGTTGGTGGTGCTGCGCTTCAGTATAGCAGCGCGTCAAGACCTATTGACGCGCTGCCGGGGAGGGGATCAGAGACCGGCGCGGTCGCGCTGCTCGAGCTCCCATTCGATGCCCCAAGGCGCCAGGCGCTCTTCCAGCGTCGGCTCGTTGGGATCGTCGATGCGGATTTCCGTGGCCAGGCGGCGATTGATCTCAGCCTTGACGGCGGCGTATTCGGCGCTGTCGGCGTCCAGCTGAGCGCAAAAGGCGCAACCGACGTGCGCCACGCCGTCGTCGTAATCGGCTTCGGCGGCGGCGCAATGCAGGCCGTCCACTTCGAGCGCTTCAGCGCGGCGGACGTCGGCGTAAAACAGCCAGTCTTCAAGCTGGCGGTCGGGGGTGGTGGTGAGATCTTCCATCGTTGCCTCTTTTCGTTGGTACTGGGTGGCGCTGCGCCGTTGATACTAGCAGGTCGTCAAGACCTATTGACGACACAGCGCGGCGTACCAACATTGAGACTTCCACTAATACCAACGTTGGCACATCGGATTAGTTGACTTTAGGCGTAACATCGACGCCAGTCGTGGCTGACGACAACGACACCAACGGCCAGGAGCCGAACGCCGGGGCCGAGCGCTCCGGAGAGCAGTCAGACGCATCATCAGGTCGGGGCCAGGCGCCCGCCCAACAGCCGGACACCACCGGATCGCAGGACGATCTGGCGCACCTTCCCGAGCGGGATCGTGAGTACATCCGGCAGCTTCGCAGCGAGAACGCACGGCGCCGTACCAGTGAACGTCAGCTGAGTGACGAGCTCCAGGCGATCAAGGATCGCGACAAAACCGACCAGCAACGGATGTCCGAAGAGCTCGAGGCTCTGCGGAAGGAAAAGGCTGGCTGGGAGCACGCGAAGACGGCTGCGGCCGTCGCACGGGATAAGGGGATCCCGCTCGAGTGGGCGGATCGTCTCCGTGGCTCCACGCGCGAAGAGTTGGAAGAGGACGCGGATCGACTCCAGTCGATGATCGGAAGCTCACCTGACGGCTCCGGCCGTGGTGAGCGTTACACCGACTTCGACGCAGGAGTCAGAGGCGGTTCACCCGGCGCTGCCGACATGAACCAGCTGATCCGACGTTCCGCAGGGCGCGGCTAACCCGCCGCGACATCCCCGGCGACGGGGACCTGACCAACGTCGAGCAGGAGGGCAGTCGCCATCCCGTACAACACAGCCATCCAGCGCGGGGATGTCGCTGCGCGGATCCCCGAGATCATCAGCAACCAGATGCTGACGAACCTGTCGGCGACCAGCGCTGCGCTGTCGCTCGGCACACGGATCAACATCCCCACCGGGACGCTTCGGTTTCCCGTCCTGTCGGCGCTCCCCGTCGCCTACTGGGTCGCGGGTGACACCGGCATCAAGCAGACGAGCTCGGTCAGCTGGGACAAGAAGTACATCGACATCGAAGAGCTCGCGGTGATCGTGCCGCTGCCGGATTCGGTCTATGAGGACTCCGGCTTCGATGTGTGGGCGTCCATCCAGCCGCTGCTCGAGGGCGCGATCGCTCGAGCCTTCGATGAGGCGGTCTTCCTGGGCATCAACGCACCGGGCAGCTTCCCAGTGAACCTGGCAGCTGCTGCCACGGCGGCGGGCAACGTCGTCCAGGCCGGGACAGCGGCCGAAGAGGACGGCGGGCTGGCAGCCGACATCTCGGACCTGATGACCACGCTCGACGACGACGGCTATATGGCCGATGGCGGCGTCGCGAAAACCAGCCTGCGCGGCGCGGTGCGGCGTATGTCAGCCACGCCGCTGCTCAACCGTCCCGGCGCCGTTCTGACACCGGACGACTGGTATGGCGTGCCGATCACCTACCCGATGCGCGGGCTGTGGGGAACCGCTGCCGCTGCACCGGAGGCGATCATCGGCGACTTCACCAATCTCGTCGTCGGCGTCCGGCGCGACTTCACCTACAAGATGCTCACGGAGTCAGTAATTACTGACAACACCGGGGCCATCATCTACAACCTGGCACAGCAGGACATGACCGCGATGCGGCTGACCTTCCGGGCTGGCTACCAGGTCTCCAACCCGATCAATTACGACCAGCCAAACGCGGCGGCGCGGTATCCGTTCGCCGTGCTGAGTCACGCCTAGAGGGGAATCGCATGGCTGACGACACCACCACGAAGAGCGGCAGCAAGGGCGCGGCAGTGCCACCGAAGGGCGGCTCACCGGAGACCACCGGCGAGCTCATCGAGCACGACAAGGCATACGACACCGGCTGGCTGGGGACGCGCAACAACCCGCACGCCGATGAGGAATACGCGCTCACCAGCGGGCCCGAGTCACCGGGCGCGCGGGACGTCGAAGACGAGTAACCGATGGCGGCGGCACCCGGCGAGCTCGAGCGGCACGTGCTGGCGCAGGCCAACCGTGTCAAGCGCCAGGCGTTTCGCGCTGGGCTGATGGCGAAGTTCGCCGGGGATCCCGTCGCCTACCAGCAGCTGGTGGCTGACAGCTACGTGCTCGTCGAGTTCCAGCAGGACATGGCACTGGCGCCCGACGACGCCAGCGACTGGGAAGGGCCCGCAGGCAATCAGGACTTGAATCCGTGAGCGAGACCGAGACCACCTACAGCTGGCAGTTCGCCCAGACGCTGTTTCCCGATGTGCCGATCGATCAGGTGTCGCCGACCGTCAAAGACGTCGCGATGCTCGAGCACACGCGCACCGTTGACAGCACGGGCGACGAGATCGGCGACTTCACGGACGACACGCGGCCGACTGACGCTGACGTCACTCTGCTGATCAACCAGGCGGTGATGATCATCCTGGACCAGCTGGACGTCCAGGTCGCGCCCGCGCTCTATCCGGCCATCAAAGAGGCAGTGACGCTCGAGGCCGCAATCCTGGTCGAAAGCTCGTTCTTCCGGGAGCAGATGAACGAAGGGTCAGTGTCGATGTACTCGACCATCCTGGCCGGGATGATCAAGATGCTTCAGGTCAAAACCGGCACAGCGACCGGGGATGGCACTGGCAGCGGCGCTGGCGGCGTGGACTCCGTGATGGTGCGCGGCGTGATGGCTGAGTGGGATCCGTTCCTGCCCGAGCCGCCACTGGATCCGGTCTTCGAGTGGGAGATCGACAGTGCCAACGATGACACCGGGGGCGAGGGCTGATGCCGCAGATCGGCGTCGAGCTCGTCGGCGCACACGGCACGATGAGCCACCTGCGCGAGATCGCCGGTCGGGCCCGCGATCCGGAGGCGGCACTGCGCCGCGTCTTCCCGATCTTCGAGCGTGCCGAAGCCGAGCTCTTCGAGAGCCTGGGCGGCAAGTACGTCCGCACCGGCGCCACTCGCAAGTCACTGACCGAGCCGACCGCAAAGGGTGCGGTGCGCGAGGTCCACGGCACTGAGTTCGTCTTCGGCTCGAAGGTCTGGTATGCGAAGTTTCAGGGGACCACCGGGCCCGGCTCGCACCGGCCACCTTCGGCCATCCTGAAGCTGACGCCGGAGATGGCGCGCGAGGCCAGCGAAGCGGTGCTGGCCTATGTCACGGCCGAGGCGCGCGAGGGGGTGCGGCTGTGAGTGCGCTCGCTGAGTGGGGCCCGCTCGTCGTCGCCACCGACGTCGATGACGCCGTGATCGACGTCATCCGCAAGTGGATCAACACGTATCTGAGCCAGGCCGAGCTCGAGCGCAGTCTGGGCGACCACGCGCTGAAACGGCCACGGCCAGCCAACATCATCAACGCGCTGACCGTCGCGGAGTTCATGGACAACGCGCTCCCGGCGATCGTCGTCAACACGACCAACACGAGCTCGACTCCGATCGTGATGGCCGGGGGTGACACCACGGCGTTCTGGCGGGCGACGATCAGCTGCGTCGTCCGTGGCAAGACGCAACCGGCGACGAAGTGGCACGCATCGCTCTATGAGGGGTGCGTGCGGCGGCTGATGGTTCAGCGGGCGCAGAAAGAGCACGGACTGATCACTGATTGCCGCTGGGAGTCAACCCTGGTCCAGCCGGTGGCTGACACCAGTGGCGCGGGTCGCTGGCTGGCAGCTGGCGTCGGTCAGTTCACGCTCGGCGTGGACGTGGCCATGAACGGCGTAGTGGGGCCGTCTGTGCCGGATGTCGGGCCATACGACCCGCTGGCGACAGTCCAAGAGATCGACGTGGATCTCGAAACGATGAACGGAGATGGCTGATGAGCTTCGGCGTAATCGTCAACGAGCGCACGGCGCCACCAGCGCAGGGAGCGCCGACCGATACCGGGACATGGTTCGTCACTGGGAAGGTGGCCACTGGGCCCACCGATACACCGGTCACCACTCACTCGATCCAGGACTTCGAGGCGGCATATGGCGCGCGTGCCACCGGCAACCAGGATCTCTATGACGCGGTGGACGTGGCGTTCCGCGAGGGCGCCAACAAAGTCGTCGTCGCAGGCCAGGCGACCGGCAGCGACTACGGCGACGGGCTGGCGCTCATGGACGACTGGCGCCTGGGCCCGGGCCAGGTCTCACTGATCGGCGCGCCGCAGAGCGCCGACATCGCAACCGACCTAACCACGTTCTGCACCAACAACAACCGGGTCGGCGTGCTCGACGTCAACCAGGCCGACACCTACGCCGAGATGGAAGACACCGGCGCGCTGATGCCCGCCAACAGCGACCAGCTGGCGATGTTCGGTCCCTGGGTGGTCGTGCCGGGCGCGGCCGGGATCGTCGGCGGCGCCGATCGCCAGGTGCCAGCGTCGGCGGTCATCGCCGGGCTCTGCAATCGCGTGGATCTCGACGGCAATCCGAACCGCGCGGCGGCGGGCCGGGACTACCCGCTCCAGTACGTCACCGACTTCGCGCTGACGCCGCCCACCGACACGGAGCGGTCTGGTCTGTTTGCCGCTGGTGTCAACGCCTTCGCCAACGACTTCGGCGTGCTGGAGAACTACGGCTTCCAGACCAACATCGCGCCGACCGAAGCCACACCGTTCTGGCAGTTCAACTGTGCGCGCACACGGATGTGGCTCAAGGCGCAGGCGAAGGCCGCAGGGTCCCCGTATATGTTCCGCTCGCTCGACGGCGAGGGGCGGCTGGCTAACTCGCTGAAGACGGACATCGACGCGATCTGCCTGGGGCTCTACAACGCCAACGGGCTCTTCGGTGCCACACCGGCCGACGCCTTCCGCACGACGGTCACCACGACCATCGACGAGACGGCGATGGGGACGCTGCACGTCGTGCTCGAGGCGCGCTACTCGCTGCACACACGCGCAGTGATCATCGATCTGGTGTCCATCCCGATCACCGGCTCTCTCTAAGTCAGCAGGAGATGACAGATGACTTACATCCGCGAAGACCAGGCCGATATCCGGCTCACTGTCAACGGAGTCGTATACGGAGACACCTGGGCCACCTACGACGGCGGCGCGCTCACGGCATCCGATGCCAAGACGCGGCCGGGCGGGCTCGGTAAGGAAGTCAGCGTCGGCGGTCCGGCGTCGCGCGGCGATCTCACGCTCACCATCCAGATGTCCGACATCGTGGCCGGTTGGCACAAGACGCTCGAGTCGATCGTCGGCGGCGGCGTCTGCAAGGCGTCCGTCGCCTACATCAACCCAGACCGGACGCCGATCCCCGGCGCCACCTTCAGCCGCACCGGGACGCTCAAAGAGGCATCGCTGCCGACTGCCACCTATGACAGCGGCGATGTCGGCATGTACCAGGTGGTGCTCAGCTGCGACGAGCTCGCGGCGTAAGGGGCACCAGAGCAGGGCCAGTCACAGTCCAGCCGCCACGCGCGGCAGTCACAGTTAGGAGGGCCGCACGATGGCCACCACGGAAGAGCAGGCTGAGCTCACCGGAGCCGAGCTCGAGGGGACATCGCTCGAGAACCGGCTGCGCCGCCACCGATCCGAGCTCGACCGCTATCAGACCGAGAAGTTTCCGGTCCCCCGCTGGGGCCGGATGGTTCACGTCGAGCTCGGCGTGGTCGGCTACAAGCGGCTGGCGCGGATCGCCGACTCACACCGGCGCGTGCGCGACGAGCCGACCCGCAATCTCTACATCGGCGCCGACGCGCTGCTGGCAGCCACCGTCGCTTTCTATGAGGTCAAGGCGGACGGCAGCCTGGAGCCTGCCGACCTGGACTGGGTGAAGTTCGCCCGCGCGGCGTATCCCGAGCTCGACGCGGCCACGTCGGCGCGCGTGGCGCTGATCAAGGTCATCGGCGACGACCTGCTGCCGGAGTTCGTCCAAGAGTGGCGCGACTGGAACCGCGAGCGTGGTGAAGACAGCGACAGCGAGCTCGCGGCGGATTTAGGAGCGACCCGCTCGTGAACCTGGCACACGCGGCGATCATGGCCGAAGTCCCGGTGGATCTCGGCTGGCTCTACCGGCTCGAGGATCCCGATGAGCGGCTGTTTGCGGCCGTGGTGATCGAGCGCGTCCAGGAAACACGGCGGGCCATCGCCGCCGAAGAGAAGCGCCGCATCGACCAGGCCAGGCGGCGCTGATGGCCAGCGAAGAGCTACTGCTGCGCATCCAGGTCGAGGGCGCCGACACAGCGGCAGTGAAGGTCGAACGGCTCGAGCAGGGCATCGGGCGCACGTCGAACAAGGCCAAAGAAGCCGAGAAGTCGATGGGCATGTTCTCGCGCGGTCTGAAGGGGATGGCGCGCGGCTTCGGGATGGTGGCCAGCACGGTCGGCGTGGCGGGCGTCGGGCTGGGCCTGGCCGAAGCGATCAAGAGCGCCGAGCAGTTCCAGGACGTCCAGAAGCAGCTGGGCGTCGCCGTCAAGGCGGCGGGCCTGGACATGCGCGAGGGGACCAAGCGGCTCAGCGAATACTCAGAGGCGCTGTCGGTCCGTGGCGGCTTCACAGCGCCGGAGAACCTACAGAGCCTGACGACGTTCATCCGCATTACCAAGAACGTCACCAAAGCACAGCAGATGCTGTCGCTGGCCACCAACATCGCACGCGGCACGCATAAGTCACTGTCGGCGTCTACGCGCGCCGTGATGATGGCTGAGTCGGGACGGCTGTCGGGGCTCACCCGGTTGGGCATCATCCTGCCCAAGAACGCCACGGCCACGAAGGCGCTGTCGATCCTCCAGGATCGCTACGCCGGTTCGACGAAGGCGTATTCCGAGACGGCGGCGGGCGCCATGTCGGACTTCGAGCACACCGTCGAGCAGCTGGGCGAGAAGATCGGCGCCAAGCTGATCCCGCCACTAACGGCGGCGTTCAAGTTCCTGAATCGGCTGGTGGACCAGTTCGAGCATGGGAAGGGTCTGGGCGGTCAGATCCGCATCGTCTTCGAGCACATCGGCGACGCGCTGAAGAGCATTTGGGAGTGGCTGAAAAAGGTCGAGTTCGACCACCTGGGCGGTCAGCTGAAGACGGTCTGGAAGTGGGCGAAGGAAGCCTACAAAGGGCTGATGGACCTGGTGGACGCCTTCCGCAAGGGGCGCGCCTGGGCAGTGGCGATCGGTGCGGCGGTCGGCGGGCTGATCGCCTACAAGCTCGCAGTCCAGGGGATCGCCATCGCCACGGAGGGCTGGGCGAAGGCGCAGGCGCTGCTCGACGCGGCGATGGACATGAGCGTGCTCGGGCTGGTCATTGCGGGCGTGGTGGCACTGGGGATTGCCTTTTATGAGGCGTACAAGCATGTCGGTTGGTTCCGCAACCTGGTCAACGCGGTCTTCAAGTGGCTGAAGGGCGCGGTCTCCGACGTCATCGGCTTCATCTCCAAACACTGGAAGCTGCTCTTCGAGATCTTCGGCGGGCCGGTGGCGTGGATCATCCTGCACTGGAAGGGCCTGATCTCGTTCTTCAAGAGTGTCCCCGGCGCCATCGTCGGCGTCTTCAAGGGGATCGGCGATGCGATCTCGGGCATTTTCGAGGGCGCCGTCCGGGGCATCGTCTCGGCGATCAACTGGGTGATCAAGCAGCTGGACAAGTTGCACATCCACATCCCCAGCATCGGGCCCATCGGCGGGGGTGACATCGGCTTCAACATCGCGCCGCTGGGCATGCCGTTTAGCAAGCCGAAGCCAACGGTCTCGCACAGTCTCCCCGGCCACGCGCACGCGCTCGGCGGGATGATCTTCGGCGAGGGCCATCGGGACACGATCCCGTTCCTGGGCAAGCCGGGCGAATACGTCGCCACGGATCGGATGGTCAAAGAGGTCGGCTCGTCGGCGATGGACGCCTGGCGCGCAGGCGGCCCGCCACCGGGCCCGCAGGCGGTTTTTGAGGGCGCCATCCACCTGCACATGGACGGCAAGCAGGTAGGCATGGCACTGGTCCGCCAGGGGCTCCAGCAGAAGGCGCTGGCCTGATGCCACGCTCGACTCTGGGCCAGCTGATCACCTTCGCCACGGAGATCAGCGCCGACGAGACCTTCGCCGCGTATCTCTGGGTGACAGCCAAGCGTGGCGACACGCCGCGCAAGATCGCCGCCCGGCGCGGCCATCCCGAGCGCGGGGTGGTTATCGCGCAGCTGAACAAGCTCCGCTCAGAGTGGACGAAGATCAAGCCGGGCCGACGCATCCGCATCCCCGGCAACATGAAGCAGGGCGACAGCTTCGACGTGCTGCCGCAAGACATGCTCCGGCCGCTGGTGACGGCTGGCTATGCCACCTATCAGACCGTGGCGCGTCCGGGCCAGCTGGGCGTTAACCAGTTCATGGGTTACGACCCGCTGGTCTTGTCTGTGCCGATCCAGTTCGAGGCCACCGGCGATCGGAGCGGCGATGGCGTCGAGGCTGACATCACCACGCTCGAGCGGATGGCCGGACGCGGCAACTTCAAGGGTGCGGCAGCCGGTCCGCCAGCGGTCATCCGGATCAGTGTCACCGACGCCTACGGCAAGATCGTCCCGCTGGTCTCCCCCAGCTATCAGTGGTCGCCGCAGAATCCATCAGCGCCGCTGTGGCGCATCGGTGGCGGCACGGCCGGGATCGACTGGGACGCCAGTCCGCTCAGCAACGCCAGCGGCAAGCGCATCCGGCAGCTGGCCACGGTCACGCTGACGCAGTACACGCCGATTGTCCTGGCGCAGCGCTCGGCTTCGGTGCGGTCCAAGCAGCGCAACACGAAGCGGCGGACCGTGTGACCGGGCTCATCACAGCGTCGGATGTCACCTTGACGGAGCCAGACTCCGGCATCATCGCCAAGTCGCTGCTGGCGTCGGCCAAGAAACTGCGCAAGCAGGCGCCGAGCCAGATGGACCTGGCCAACGCCATCACCGATGTGTCGATGACGTCGCCGCTGGCGGGCGCGCCGTCGATCGTGCTGTCACTGCTGGACCCGCTCTGGAATCTGTTGGACTCGACGTTCTTCGACGCCGACCAGGACGGGCGCCTGGATCCGCTCCAGCTGGTCTACCCAGAGGGCCGTTACACCTGGGTGCTGAGCCAGCTGTCGCCATCGGGCTCGGCGCACACGATGGACGTCACCTTCGTCCCGAAGCTGGTCTACGACCTTCAGCACAAATACGGGCCCAAGAAAGCCAACCGGGCGAGCACGACGCGCGCCGAGTTCATCCGCTCCCTGGTCAATGAGGTCGGCGGGCGGCTGTACTGCAAGCAGCTGGATGTGAAGCAGCCGATCGGCGCGGGCCAGGCGAGCTCGCAGCCGAGCTCCAAGCAGGACGACGCCAACGCGGCCAAGACCAACGGGCTCGGCAAGAACGCGAAGGGCCTGACCTGCAAGGGCCAGGCGCTGTCGGCCAGCCAGATCAAGGTGATCAACCTGGCACTGGGCGCCGCCGAGCAGGCGGGCGCGTCGAAGATCGTCACCGAAGCGCTGATCTACGCCGGGATGGGTGAGTCAGACCTGGGCGACGACGCCACGACGTACGGCGGCGGGCCATCGGTCGGCGTCTGGCAGGGGTTCCCGAGCGACTGGGGCGACGGCCGCGACGTGGCCAAGCAGGCGCTGGCGTTCCTGCAAGGCGGGCCCAGCTTCAAGGGCAGCGGCGGCGCGATCAAGGTGGCGCAGGAAAACCCCAACTATGCGGTGTGGCAGATCGCCAACGACACCGAGCGCAACAACGCCTGGAACACCGGCAAGACCGACTCATACGCCAGCGGCTTCCCGGGCGGCACGTCGGCCGGTGAGACCGAAGCCGCCAACATCGTCGAGGCGGGCGGTGTCAACGGGCTGAGCTCCGGCAGCTTCGAGGAAGTCCAGCCGTACTACTTCACGGTCGGCGGCAGCGCCAATCCAAACGAGAGCTATTGGGACGCCATCCAGCGGCTGGCGCAGGAGGTCAACTGGGCGCTCTTCGTGGACGGCTCGAGGATCTATTACGACAGCCAGATGACACTGATCAAGCAGGTCGTGGCGGCACAGCTGAACCGCGACGACCTGGAGATCATCGACTGGTCTTTTGACTGGGAGAGCCGCCAGATCGCCACGCAGTTTTCGCTGACGGCGATGTGCGAGCCGTTCGAGTTCCACGCGGGCGACGTCTTCAAGCTCGAGAACTTCGGCACGGCCAGCCAGGGCTCGACGGCCAGGCTCCCCGGCCGCTGGCTGGTCTCCAACATCACCCGGCAGAAGTCGGCGCTCTCGAGCCAGTTCACCCTGGTCCAGCCGGTCAAGCCGACCAAAGAACCGGCGCCGGAGGTCAAGAGTGTCGATGTCAGCAGCGGCACGCCGTCGCTGGCCGATGTGCAGGCGCTCAAGAACCAGGATCCAGCCACGGCGGGCGCCGCGCAGGCAGCGGCGAAGTACCTGTCGAGTCTGAAGGTCCCCTACGCCAAGCTGGACCGCGACGTCACCCGCAACCTGGCGCCGGAGGCGGGCAAGCCATACGACGGCCAGCACGGGCTCGACTGCTCGGCGTCGGTCGGCTGGGTGCTCAACGCAGCCGGATTCCCGCTACCTGGTCCGGCGACAGCCGCACCGGCGTCGGGCGCCTATGAGACCTGGGGCGACCCGGGGCCCGGCAAAGAGATGACGATCTGGACGGCGCCCAGCCACATCTTCATCGAGTTCCACCTGAAGGGTGACTCACACAGCCAGGGCAACACATCGGGCCCGCAGGGCGCCGGTGCGGGGTTCGGCTATTTCGCCTGGGGCGGCGCAGGCGCAGCTGACGCCAAGACGTTCACGGCGCGTCACTGGAAGGGGACATGAGCGCGACCGACCTGACCGGCTTCGCCACACCGGGCGCCACCGGGAGCTCGGCGAGCTCGGGCACCAGCGCGCCTGCGATGGTCAACCGGGCCACCATCGCGCGAGCTCCGGCCGACTACACGGACGGGATGGACGTCAGTCTCCAGGGACTGGGCCAGGCGTTCCCGTTCGAGATCCCGGCCGGTCACTGGGACAAGCGCGGCGCGCTGCCCGCACTGGGCGCGTTGTGCCTGGTGATCTTCGACGATCGCGGCGACGTCTGGGTCCCGCTGGTCTATTCGACCGACGCGGCAGCGGGCGGCAGCGGCGGCGGCAACGTGGACGGCGGCTTTCCTGATTCGGTCTACGGCGGGACGCCGCTGGTCGATGGCGGGGTGATCAGCTAGTGGCGCAGATCATCCAGATGCGACGCGGCGACGCCGCCCAGTGGACCGCCGACAACCCGCTGCTGGCGGAAGGCGAGATCGGGACCGAGCTCGATACGCACAAGTGGAAGTGCGGCGATGGGCTGCTGCACTGGATCGACCTGCCGTACGTCACCGGTGGACCTGGACCGCAGGGCCCGAAGGGTGACACCGGAGCGCAAGGGCCCACCGGCGTCACCGGGCCAGCCGGACCGAAGGGCGACACCGGAGCGCCGGGCCCAACGGGAGCCACCGGCTCCATCGGACCAGCGGGCGCTACCGGGCCCGCAGGCGCCACTGGGCCCGCAGGCGCGGCCGGGCCGCAGGGCGTCAAGGGCGATACCGGGGCGACCGGTGCGCCCGGCACAGACGGCGCTACCGGCGCGCAGGGGCCGAAGGGAGACCCGGGCACGGCAGGCGCTACGGGACCCGCTGGTCCCACTGGTCCCACCGGATCGGCTGGGCCGCAAGGTGTCAAGGGTGACACCGGCGCGACGGGCACGACCGGCGCCACCGGACCGACCGGACCGACCGGACCAGCCGGTCCCCCGTTCCAGGCCAAGAACTTCATCATCGGCGGCGCGATCGCGGTCCCGAGCGGCGACACCAACTACATCCCGCCCGCTTTCGTCTACGTGCCATCGGGCACCAGCCAGTCGCTCAAGCAGGTCCGCTCGGTCATCCATAGCGGGACGTCGGTCACCTTCAAGATCCAGAAGAACGGCGTGGACGTCACCGGCTTTACCGGACTGACGGCCACCACGACAGCGGGCCAGGTGTCGCCGACAGCGGTGGCCGTGGCCGATGGTGACCTGCTGGCTGTCGTGGTCACAGCGGTGTCGGGATCGCCGCAGAATATGAGCGTCGAGCTCGTGATCGCATAATGGCGACCGCGACGCGCTCGACCGGCTTCCCGGTCCAGGCCACCAGCACAGAGTCGGTCGCTGTCAACCCGCAGAAGGTCGGCGACTTGATGATCGTCGCCGGACGTCGCGGCAACAACACATCCGACATCACTGCGATCACGGGCGGCGGCTGCACCAACTGGACCAAAGTCGTCGATCACGCCGATGCGTCGAACTTCATCTATGCCTTTATGTGGATGGGAACCGTCAGCACGGTCGGCTCGGCGACGCTGACGCTGACGGTCACCGATCCCGGTGTGTCGAGTGAGTTCAACGTGGACTCATGGACGACCACGGCGGCGGGCACCTGGAAGGTGGACGTCAGCAATTCCACCTTTTCCGGCGCTGGCGTCCCGGCGTTTGCGTCGCTGACTCCGACGAAGGCCGCGAGCAGTCCGATCTCCGAGCTCTATTACGGCTGGATGTTCACCACCGGCGGCTACACGGCCGGATCAACCGCTGGCTACACCTACGAGACCACACCCTTCGGCGACGGGCCGGTGGTCTGGAACGCCAACGTCACCAGTGGGGCGCAGAAGCCAGCGATCACTGCGCCGTCAGCCACCTATGTCGCGGTGGCCGCGCTCTTCTACTTCGCGCCAGCGCCGCCGATCCTGGATTGCGTCTGAGGGGAGACCAGATGAGCTATCCCGAGCGTCCCCACTTCCAGCAGCCGTTCACCCGGCCAGCTGGGCACAGCGTCAACGTGATCGAGCAGGACACGCCGGATCACATTCTCAGCTGTCAGTGGACGATCGCTGCCTGCCCGGTCGGCTTCCGGCTCGAGCGGCCGGAGTTCGGCTGGCCGTTCTCTGCCGGTCGATTACGCCGCGCTGGTGGATGCGCTGAAGACCTTCGAGCCGCGAGCTCCCGACATCACTGCGGCCGAAGCCGAAGACCTGGTGCTCGGCGCCGAGACGATCCTGATCAGAACGAAGGTGGAGAGCGATGGCAACGACTAGCGACGCGGCGGCGTTCGTCCAGCTGCCAATGACCACCGACGAGCAGACGCTGGCGGATGAGGCCGTCGAGGCGCTGCGCGCGGCGTGGCCGGACTGGGAGCCCAACGACGGCGACATCGAAGTGGTCCAGATCGAGGCGCTGGCGGCGATGTTCGCCAACGCGACACAGCTGGCGGCACAGATGCCCGAAGCGGCACTGATCGCCTACGGCACGAAGCTACTGGGGATCCCCTTCGGCGCCGGGACGCCAGCGGCGACCACCTGCGAGTTCACCGTCGAGAGCGACGTCGGCTACACCATCCCGGCCAGCAGTCAGCTGGCCATCGACGGCTTCGCCTTCGACGTCACCAACGATGTCGTCTTCGCGCCGGACGGCGCCACGACCCAGAGCGCGCTGGTGACGGCGGCGGAAAACTCGAGCTCGTACAACGGGCTGGTCGGCGCCAACGTCGTCGGCGTCAGCCTTCCGGCGTTCGTGGTCAACATCACCGTCGATGCGCCGACCGCTGGCGGCGTCGATCCCCAGACGCCGGACGACTACGCCGGGGATCTGTCGCTCGAGCTCCAGCTGACCAGCCGGGCGATCATCACGCTGCCCGACTATGAGATCGCCGCTGAGGCGCTGCCCGGGATCGAGCGCGCCTACGCGCAGACCGACGACGCGCGCAACGTCACAGTGACACTGCTCGGCGACGGCGGGACGGTCGTCGCCGACGAGCTCAAGGATCAGCTGGCGGCGATCTACCAGGCCGATCGCCTGGTGAATGTGACAGTCGGGCTGGCGGATCCGACGTTCACCGAGATCGACGTGGACTGGGCGGTCGTGGCCTATCTCAACTATGACGCCACCGACCTAGAAACGCGCATCAACGCCACGCTGGCCGAAGCGCTGTCACCGTCGCTCTACGGCTCCCAGCCAGCCGGAGACATCTCGGGCGGTCCGCCCAGCTGGACCAACGACCCAACGATCCGCGCGATGAAGCTGGTCCAGATCGTCGGCGACGTCCAGGGCGTCGATTACGTCACGGCGCTGTCGATCAACGGCGGCGCCGACTTCGAGGACTTCACGATGCCCGGCGAAGTGGCACTGCCGACGCCGGGCACGATGACCGGGACCGTGGCGACGCCATGACCTGGGCCGACGACGCCGTGGCGGCGATCGCTCCCTGGTGGACGGCCGACCACGAGACCTACATC
>Ga0210396_10002140_pt1 | contig 20384 bp, 16 predicted proteins | sample IncBWH17OmetaG_FD_155466 | JGI IMG/M metagenome (GOLD analysis project Ga0210396, IMG submission 155466) | Forest soil microbial communities from Barre Woods Harvard Forest LTER site, Petersham, Massachusetts, United States - Inc-BW-H-17-O ... | reverse complement strand
TCGCCCGATTTCGCCGGTTATCCGCTAAAATACTTGCCGAGAATGTATGGCCTATCGTGGTGAGCGCCTGAACCGCGTGCTCGGATACCAGCCGATCAGGATTAGTGCTGGGGTGAGACGAGCGATCTGGTCGTCGCTTCTAGCTATCCCTTTGGCCACGACGGCAACAGGAATATCGGATAGCGTGTCGGTTTCTGATGCTGTTCGCTACGTGGTTGCCCCTGGAACAATGCTCGCAGTTCGTTTTGTCCGGGTTGCGCCGAGTCATCGTGGCCCAGGCGTCTTTCTCGATGGCTTGCATTCGTACACAACCGTGATGTCGGTTGCCCTTCTACTAAATGCGATCTTCTATGCTCTATTCATCTTCGGGGTCACAACTCTACTTTCCGGCCTCAAGGAGAAAACGTCGTAGCAACGGTTGTCGAAATATCGCTATTACACTCATTGCCAGATTGCTGTTCGAGATTCTGGACGCTAGCGGACAGACAGCGGCCCCTCAAGAGAGTAAAAATCAGATGTGAGCGTCAAACTGCCCAAAACGATCAGCGAGGTAGCAGACGAACTGGAGCGGATTCAGCAAGAGCTGTTTTGCCTTCTAAAAGTGGTGGAGAAAATGGAAGAAGTCGATACTACCGGTCCTGTTATACGCGAAAAGAAATTAGCATCCCGCCACGGGCGCAGATGATCTCTAATGTCAACTGGCGAAATATCCCCATATCACTCATTGACCCCCGGCTGAGGGGGGTTTTGAGTGTAAACGCCTGTTAACGCCAGCTGAGATGCCGACGTATTGCCAACGGGTTAAGTCGAAGGAGGCATACGAGGCGTCCAGACCAGAAGCAAAAATGCAGCCGTCCCATAAAATATCGAGGCCTGCCACAATGTACCGTGAAACGCCATCCGTATCGACAATTCCCAACAAGCAACACCTACCGCCACTCCGAGACTGAAGACCTGTCCGGCCTCCCACTGTTTAGCACTTTTTGCGTTAGCGGCGTCGTTCACCGGCTTTTCTTTAGAACTTCGCAACAGCCGACCGCGCAATCGAAATGCGCCTGAGATTGACCAGACGGAGAAGCCGATCGCCAACCAATGCCCCCAAGTCCAGGCGCTTCTGCCACTGCTGCGTCCCATTTCCGCCAGCCAAGCAAACAGCGGAATAGCAGCTAGTAATGCCCACCAAATAAGCCGAAGCTTTTTGATCATTGACTCCATTTGATGGGGAATCCCTTGAACAGCATACGTTTTTGAGCAACCCGGGTCGACGTTACCTTCGGCGTTGAACAGCGCGTGCCGGTTGCCGGTTCCGGCAATTGACGTAACATCCCGACATTGTTATGGAATCATTACACTCATTGACCGGGGTCGGGCTTCCGAGGAAAGTCGCCCGAGAGTGGTTCGAACATTTCCGATGGACCAATGTCCGCTCCCAGATAGCTTATGAGCCGATGAAGTACTCCGTCGGGCGTCGGCTGGTTAATATCCTGGACTAGGACCAGAGGCGCATTCACAACGACCCTTCCCCCTCGGATGAACTGGCCCCAGTTGCTACAAATGCCGCCCCAGCATTCGGTCCGAAGCAGGACGAATCGCACGCTTGGGGTCTGTCGAGAAATCTTCTGCACCTCAGCACTAATTGACCCCGGCAAGTCCGCATCTTCTGGAACGTAAACCGATCCTCGGAACCGCACACCTATTCCGTGAAATGGAGTGCTGAGTTCGACGATGTCAACGTCAGGCCATCTAAGAATTCGCGTGAAAAAGGGCTCAGGATAAGAGATGTGACGCCCTTCGATTTCAGGGGTGACGCTGTAACCCGCATGAACACAGGGGCGACGCATAACGCGCAGACGTATTCGTTTTGTGTTCTCCTGAGAACTTTTTGTCTTTTGTTCGCGGTATTTAGGGGAGTGACAGCAGATTCGGATCCGCGAATTACCCTTGTTTCTTGGGTTTTTGCATTGTTTCTTCGGGAACAAGCAGTCCGGGAGTGTGGAAGAATTGTAATAGGAAAAGAATAAAGCGGGCACTAGTAAGTGATTCGTGATTGATGAAAGAGCTGGCATGATAGCACCACTAAAAGAAACCCCCACAGACAGCGAAGTCAGAGAGGCCCTTCGGCAAGTTCTGGCCCTTCGCGCGCTGACCACTTCTACCGGCACTGTTACCACATATTCTCAAAACAAAGTTCTTCGGGCACTGACACCGGAAGCCTTGACTCGCGTAGCTGTGATCCTGAACGAACTTGACAAGGGCGGCGCCCAATGACCTGTCCGGACCTCTTCCAAATTCAACAGTATTGGGACTCTGTGCGCACGCCTGGAGAGACCGTTGAACTCCGGTACCCCGCGACGTACGTCGATAAGAAGACCGGCCAAGTCAAGAACTGCAAAAATACGACCCGCTGCGCTAGTCCTGAAGAACTCGCCGCGGCGGTTACGCGCCTCGGGCCCCAACTCAAATACTGGGTAAATCTCCAGCGGATGAAACAGGACACTCCTCATAGCAAGTACAAAGCCCTAAAAGATGTCGATATCGAGAGTTACCGTTGGCTGCCCATTGATTACGACCTAAAACATCCAGGGGAGGGGTCCGCTTCAGAAATCGAAAAGAATTTTGCACGGTCGGGAGCGAATGCGATTTATGAGTATTTCAAGAGTATCGGCGTGGCTTCGGTTGTCATAGATTCTGGATCTGGTTTCTACATTCTGCCCCCCATTGATCTGGCCAACACACCGGAAAATGTCAAACTTATTACGCAAGCCCTTGCGGGACTCAAAGCTAAGTTTTATCGGGCCTCCGCCGGCTTGATCGCAAAGGTTGACAGCACCGCGAGAAACGCCGCGCGAGTTTTTGGTCTGCCGGGGACGATGAACCCCAAAGGCCCCGACACCCCGGAACGCCCGCATCGCATGCGCCTCATGTTGCGGAAAGGCTCGCGAGACACACTTCTTAAGGTTGCGCACTTGGAGGAGATGGCGTCGTGGGCGCCGAAACCCGCGCGTCCCTCTTCCGTCGCGCCCGATTCGACCGGCAAGAAAGGCCTATTCACTTTCGACAATGTCGAAAATCTGCTGGAAGCAATCGCGAAGCGAACAGCGTCCTTCACTTTTGAACAGGCGGTCACAGATCCGCAATTTGGTCCTGGCTTCTACGTTCGATGCCCACATGACTCACACCACTCGCACCCTGGGGAAGACTTGGACTCTTCGACGTGTGTATGGGTTAACGAGAGAGGCTTCGCCGATTTTTGTTGCTTACATGACGGCGCCGATAATGACCCTTGTCGGGAGCTAGGCTGGCACGAGTTTGTGGCTTTGTTGCAGGCGGAAGACTTACAACGAGATTTCATAACGAACATCAATCGGCCGGGCTTTGGAACGGGTGTTGGTATCTCTGATGATGATTTTCAATTTCCCAGGGTTGAAGGCGGCAAGGTCTCGGATTACCTACTACTGCCGGCGCAGTGCGCCTTCGATGGCTGGTGCGGACGCGGCCGTACTCATATCATCGCGGGGTCTTCAGGATCCGGAAAAACAACTCTGATGGTCCCTCTTCTGCTCGGGCAGTGGGAAGAGAAAACATTTTTTGGCCATGCCGGCGCGGGTCTTAGGCCGCTGGTCCTCTTTGCCGATCGCGGAAAGCTCTCGAATGAAGAGACACTCTTGCGATTGGGCTTAACAGATTCATCGTTGCCGATCGACCATCTTGGTGAGGGTCTCGATGATGGGGCATTAACTGAAATCTTGAACCGAATCGAAGCGCGGAATCCCTTGCCCGAAGTGGTGTTCATTGAAGGCGCTGACACCCTCGTAACCAAACCCGCCGACGGCGCGGTGGTATCCCGCTTTATGAAGGGGATTGAAAAAATCGCCGAGCACTACCATATCTCGTTCATTCTGAGCGTAGGCGCACCGAAGTCCAAGCCCAAAGATCAGCATACCCTCGTCCGCGATCGCGTATTCGGTTCAGAAAAATGGGTGCGGAAAGCGGATATGGTTCTCAGTTTGTCAGCGGCCGGCGACGGCACCCTCAAGCAAAGGCATCTCGTGGTGCAGTACCGCAACGCCGCAGATGAGAAGTTCGATCTGGAATTTGTAAACGGAAAACTCGTCGAGAGCGCGCCGTCGCGAGAGAAGCTCGACGCCTTGGAACTCTGGATGCTTGATCGGGATTGGTTTGTTCGCCGCGATGCTGTGAGCGCGATGAAAGACTATTCGGGCATGAGCAGAGCGAACGTTAACAAGCGCATCCGAGAAATGTTTCTGGCAGGTAAATTGGAGACGCGACCTTCCAACGACAAGAAAGTGGAGGAACTTCGGATCAAGCGCGGGCCAGAATCGAATACGCCGGAGGCCGGAGAAATGCAGAGAGACATGGCGGCCGCATTCGGCGGCAATACCAGAGCGGATGTGCCTGATAGGGATGGGGATGACACGGAGCAAGCGCTTCGCGAAATATACAAGGACCTTGATCCCGAGAAGCGGGAAAGAATGATTCAGGGCGTTCTCGGTACGGAGGTCCGAGCATGAGACGCGAGTGCGCGCTACTGACTTCCGCAACGGTAAGTTACACGACAACAAACGGGTTGGGTGACGTGACAAACATACGTCGTAAAAGTCACTAAATATGGCATGAATCACCTTGACGGCCATGGTAAATGGTGGTGAAATGAACAAGCAAGATATATCGAAACTGTTCAGTGATCTCGGCAGAAAGGGCGGTGCGGCGAGAGCGAAGTCTCTCACCCCCGCGCGCCGAAGAGAGATTGCAATAAAGGCTTCGAAAGCGGCAGCAGAAAAGAGAACGAGAAAGAAGAGTTCTCCACGGTAGGAATTTCAAATTTCGGAGGGGCATTGTGCGCACGATAACAGTCAAGGTAACGGATCTGGGGTACGAAGAACTCCTGAAAACGGCCGCGGCTCGGGGTGTATCCATTGCGGAAATCGCTGAAGAGCGGCTAACTGAAGCGGAGGAGTACGAACCCGACCCGAACGTGAATCTGGACGCACCATACACCCAAGACGAGGCTGTCGAAGAGGAACGCAACAACGCGGACAGACGCGCGCTGAGCAAGTGGCACGAATCTTTGGCGGCGCGGAGCGGGAAAGCGCACCATTGAGAATTGCATGCTGAAAATCGCACCCAAGGAATATGAAGCGCTCCGCCGTCACGGCGAAGAAACTTATCCGCACGAGTGTTGTGGAATGCTACTCGGCCGGATGGACGGTTCCGTCCGCGTGGTGACCTCAATCGAGCGCTGCGTCAATAGTGCCGACTCACCCCGGACCAACTGCATTATCGAGCCCCGCGAAATGGTGCGCGTCCATCGAACGGGCCGTGAGCGCGGTGAGCACGTTGTCGGGTTCTACCACTCCCACCCCGACGTGCCAGCGCGCTGGTCGCCAGGGGATCTCGCTGGTTCCGATTGGTTCGGCTGCTCCGAGGTCATCACCAGCGTGGAAAACGGAAAGGCGTCGATTACCAAGTCGTATGAACTCGCCGGCTACGACGAGGATGACAAGCGATTTCTTGACGAGACAATAGAAGTCGATTCGACTGAGGTCCCCGCAAGGGGCGGTGTGTCTGAGGTTTCTTGAGGAGCTTTATGCAACAGGAGACGTTAGTGCAAACGGCAACCTACATGTTATCGAAGGCCGCAATAGAGCGAATTTTCGACGGTCCCTCCCTCTTCCGTTCGCTGTTGACGATAGAAGAAGCTGCCGACTATCTGGGCATGAGCGCCAAGTGGCTGTATCGCAACTACCAAGACCTGCCTCACGTAAAAATCGGCGGCGGTACGAAGCCGCGGATTCGCTTCAAGAGCGCTGACCTCGACGGTTGGATCGCCGCGCATACGTGCGATTGGAGAAAGGCATGAGGAGAACCAGGCGGCGCGAAGAGGGCCAGATACAGGAACGGGTCAAAGGTCGGAAATACCTAATTCGATGGACGGCTCAAAGCGGGGCGCGCCTCAGCAAGATCGTCAAGGGTGACTTCGTCGAGGCGCAAGCCGCGCTGATTCGCGAACTTCGACCTTCCGGCCCGGTGAAACCGGAACGAACATTCAAGAGTTACGCGGAGGTGGAGTTCGCCGCATACGTTAAACGCGAATGGAAAGCCTCGACGCAGATCACTCAAGGCAGTTTTCTGAGCAAGCACATTCGTCCGTTCTTCGATGAGATGGTGCTCTCCAAAATTCTGCCGGCCCACATCGAAGCCTTCCATCGGGCATTGGAAGCGAAGAAGTTGGCTCCTAGGACGCGGCGCACGATCCACGCGATACTGGGGACGATGTTCTACTACGCGGCGGAGACGCTAGAGATCATAGAGAAGTCACCGGTGAAGAAGGACTTCGCCCCGAAGGTCGAAGCTCACGAGAAAGCCTCACTAGCGCCGGAACAGGCATGGGCGCTATGGGATGCCCTGGCGGGTCCGGAGACAATCCGGAGTCGGGCCTTCTATGGAGTGCTCTTGTTTACAGGGATCCGAACCGGGGAAGGGCTAGGTCTGAAGTGGGCGGACTTGGATTTTGCAGAGCGAAAAATTCATGTGCGGCGCGCGATCAACCGCGGCGGCGAGACGACGCCAAAGACGAAGTCGAGTTTGCGGGTAAGGCCGATGTCCGATCATTTATTCACCGCGCTTCGGAACCATCTGGCTATGGCTCACTATACGGCGCCGAAGGACTATGTGTTCGCGTCAAGCACCGGACGGCCGGCGAATTCAGACGATTTACGGACAGCGCTGCAGAAGGTTCTTCGTGAGACCTTGAAAATTACGCTCCCGCCGCGCGAGGACGGCCTGCACTTGCTCCGGCACACGTCGGGATCAATGGTATTCGCTGCAACTGGTTCCGTTAAAGAGGCTCAGGAGTGGCTCAGTCACTCTTCCGCGCGCATCACGCTCGACACATACGTCCATCGCGCCGTAGAATCACAGAACCGAACGGCCGATGTGACATTTGCGCGGCCTGTTGGTCCTTCCTCAGGGTGGACTAACTGAGTCGTTAGGCACCGAATTAGGCACCAAATTCCGTAAGTGATTGAAAACTTATGGGCGGTTAGCTCAGCTGGTTAGAGCGCCTGCCTTACAAGCAGGAGGTCGCAGGTTCGAGTCCTGCACTGCCCACCAAGTGTAAACGCCCTCGTCGGTCTGTAACGAAATTATGACGTGCGTTGCCGATTACCAGTTCTGGATCGGCGAGGCGGCTTCCCACCTTCAGTCTGTTCGGAGTTTTACAGTACACATTTGACCCGGTTCGTTACCTTCCCGGATACGGGGCCCCCCCGCATTTTATCTTTTGATTCCATGGGACCAGCGGGAACAGCCCGTTCAAGACTATAGATAAGTTTCGGTTTGCTGATAGTCATGCATTCGACTTCCGTGGCGAGTCGGATCGCACGCTTCCACAAGGTGGCGAACGCCGACAGCGACCAACAAGGCGGAAAAAGCTTCGTACCCAGCCACACCTTTGCTCACGACTACGATGGTCTCATTGGCCAGTTCAAGCTCGACTGAAGGGCAAATTTGCCAGTAACGGAACCCACAATCGAGCCGCGACGCGAGATCCCTCGACGAGAGAACGTTGGCAGAGGCAGGTCTTTCGCGTTCCCGGGGAAGCTGTTAGGATGTTGGAGGCGGTTCGGACAGGAATCGCGCTGTTTTTCCGCAGCCTGGGCGATTCGATACACCGTATGCGAATCACGAAAGGCCGCATAAACACTGGCGGTTGCGGATTTTCGATTTGGCAAGTGGGGACGTAGTTCAGTTGGTTAGAACGCTGCCCTGTCACGGCAGAGGCCGCGGGTTCGAGTCCCGTCGTCCCCGCCAATTCTTTCAAGCCCTTGCGAAGAGCGAATGGCAGCATCCACGTTTTTTGTGCCGCTGATTGTGTCGTAACTCTCGGTTTTGACCCCTACTGAAAGCATATCTACCACCGTCCTCTTCGCTTCATTTCGGACGGGAAACAATGCTCAGCATTTTCTGGAGACGTGACCTGCGATCTACATGATTTGTCCGGCCGCTCGCCTGGGACTCGGCCAACCCTGTGATAGCGGTGATGCCACAATTCGTGGAAGGCCATAGTCTCACGCGTCCCCCGTCAGTGTCCGATGACCAAGCCGGTCGAATTAGACATTGTTGGTTAGAAAAATGATGGAGGTCAATTTGTTGTCGAGCCGGCGGAGTGGACAGGTTCTTTGAAACGTTTTATATTTCTACCGAAAATCTGAAGCCTCCAAATCTGAACCTCCTGGAGTCGAACGTGAGATCACCGCACCCACGAATCGCAAATATTCTACTCGGCGTCGGCTTATTCGCCGTCAGCGTTGTTTGTTCTGCACAAGACACACACTTCTCACCCAAGGGCCAGCAGATTCCCGCACCAGAATGTCTGACGATGAAAGGGTTGTGGGAGGGCGGATCAAAGGCATGCAGCCAGTCAGAACACGAGGCATGGCTCGCCGATATCACACACTGGAGAGGTGAACGCCGCATTCGTACCGGCTATGACGGCGCGAGGTACGATCTGCCGGCGCTGAAATGGACGCAGTCCAGCTTCATGCAGCCGCAGATGATGGTTCAGGATCGGTATTTTTACGATCCGATCGCCGGCAAGTACACCGTAGACCGCTATCTCGACGACCTTGAAAAGCGCTACGGCGGGATTGACGCAGTCTTGATCTGGCCGACCTATCCAAACATGGGAATCGACAATCGCAATCAACACGACCTGATCCGCAGCATGCCGGGAGGCGTCGCCGGTGTGAAGCAAATGATTGCCGACTTCCATCGGCGCGGAGTGCGAGTACTGTTTCCGATGATGATGTGGGATCAGGGAACACGGGATTCGGGCATTCCCTGGCCAACCGCGATTGCCAGCCTGATGGCCGAAGTCGGAGCCGATGGCATCAACGGCGACACCCAGGACGGCGTTCCCCTGGCATTCTCGCTAGCTGCCGACAAAATCGGCCATCCTCTTGCTTTTGAACCTGAGGGAAGTCCGTCAGACGAAGCTTTGGCGTGGGACGTGATGACGTGGGGCCAATACCAATTTCCTTTCACTCCTCTCGTCGACAAATACAAGTGGCTTGAAACGCGGCACATGGTGAACATCTCGCACCGTTGGAATCGCGACAAAACCGACGATCTGCAATTCGCTTTTTTCAACGGAGTTGGCTGGGAGAGTTGGGAGAACATCTGGGGCATCTGGAACGGAATCACGCCGCGCGATGCAGAAGCCACGAGGCGTGTTGCAACCATCGAGCGCGGCGTGGCACCGTTCTTGATCAGCAAGGACTGGGAACCTATGGCGCCGATGCTTCGGTATGGAGTGTTTGCCAGCCGCTGGCCGCTGGGAGACGAAGCAATCTGGACGATTGTGAACCGAAACGAATACGACGTAGTAGGCGACCAGATGGAGGTAGCAGTGAAAGACGATGTTCGCTACTTCGACCTCTATCACGGAGTGGAGTTGAAGGCTGAGACCAGGCCGGATGGCAGAACTGTGCTGGCCTTTGCGATCGAAGCAAAGGGTTATGGAGCGATCCTCGCGACCAACAGCGCGCCAGACCAGAAGTCACTGGCCTTGATGTCGAGAATGAAAGAGCTGACGGCAACGCCGCTGGCCAGCTACTCGCACGAATGGAAGGTTGAGCCCCAGCAAATTGTTCCTATCCAACCGACGAAGGCCGCAACGATGGTCCCGGCAGGGATGGTCAAGATCCCCGAGGCCGATTTCCTTTTTAAAATCTCTGGGATCGAAATTGAAGGGCTCAATGACGCTGGGGTGGATGTGCAGTATCCGTGGGAAGACTCGCCACGCCGCTTTCATGAGCATCCCATGCATGTGGCTTCTTTCTACATCGACAAGTACCCGGTTACTAACGCTGATTTCAAGAAGTTCGTTGACGCCACCAAATATCATCCAAAAGACGATCTCAATTTTCTCCGTGATTGGAAGGATGGCAGCTTTCTGAAGGGGTGGGAAAATAAACCGGTGACATGGGTCTCCCAGGAAGACGCTCGGGCCTATGCGAGTTGGGCGGGGAAACGCCTGCCCCATGAATGGGAATGGCAGTACGCCGCTCAAGGCGCGGACGGTCGCCTCTATCCCTGGGGTAAGGAGTGGGATGACAGTGCGGTGCCGGTGCCGGACAAGTCACGTACTATGCGAGGTCCGGATCCGGTCGATGCACATCCGAAGGGAGCCAGTCCGTTTGGCGTGATGGACATGGTAGGAAACGTCTGGCAGTGGTCGGAGGAATTTGTTGACGAGCACACGCGGGGCGGTATTCTCCGCGGGGGCAGCTACTATAGGCCGCAGGGCTCGATCTGGTACTTCCCTCAGGCGTACAAACTGAACGAGCACGGCAAGTTGCTGCTGATGTCTCCCAGCATGGATCGCTCCGGAGGAGTCGGATTCCGCTGCGTAGTAGACTCGCAGTGAGTCGGCCGGCTGCTCACCTTAAAGCCGGGAACAACAGTCCCCCTGTGTTTCGACACGGCAAGCCATGACAGCACCCGTGACAATGCGGCAGATCGCTGAGCGTGCGGGCGTCTCTATCGGCACGGTGTCGCATGTAATCAATGGAACCGCAACGGTTCGGCCTAAGCTGCGAGAGCGTGTGATCGAGGCAATTCGCAGCATGGGCTATCAGCCGAGTGCCTTGGCGCAGGGACTCCGGAAAAATAGAACTAACATGCTCGGAATGGTGATTCCGGACATTACAAATCCATTCTTCCCGGGCGTGGTTCGCGGTGTGGAGGACGTGGCTTATAAACGCTCGTTCCGTGTGATCCTGTGCAATGCGGACAACGATCCTTCGAAGGAGGAGTCGTACGTTCGCGAATTGCGCTCTTATCACATCGCGGGACTATTGATCATTCCGGCTGCGGGTGCCGACATCTCGGGTCACCTCCGTGCCTACGCATCGGCTTCGGTCCCGGTGGTTTGTATCGACCGCGTGCCGGAGGGGTGGAAGGGCGATGCCGTTCTCGTGGCCAACGCGGAGGGCGCCTATCTGGCAACGCGCCATTTGATTCAGGTGGGACACAGACGTTTGGCCGTGATCGCCGGGCCGCTCAAGCTGACCAACGCGGCAGAGCGCCTGAAAGGTTTTACGCGCGCGTTAAACGAAGCTCGTATTGAGATTGAGCCGGAGTATGTTCAGGAAGCGCGTTTCGATACCGCCAGTGGTTACCAGGCAGCTCTTCGCCTGCTGCAGATGCTCCCACGCCCCACTGCTATTTTTGCCTGCAACGACCTCATGGCTTTTGGCGTACTGCAGGCCGCTCGTGAACTTAATCTGCGCTGTCCGGAAGACTTGTCGATTGCGGGTTTTGACAGTCTCGAGTTCACTAAATTTACCGATCCTTCCCTGACATCCGTTTACCAGCCGGGATATCAACTGGGCGCAACCGCGGCCCGGCTTCTGCTGCAGAGGGTCGACGGAATGCGGTTTGCGGCAAAAAAGGTTCTGCTCCCGACTGAATTGAAGAAGCGCAATTCTGTGGGACCGCCTCGCGCTTTGGTAGCGGAAGGGACAGGGCGAACCGCGAAGGCGCGAGACCGCCGGGGCCTGGAGCGCAGAAAGCTGAAGGCCTAACGAGTGTCGGGCTAATTTCTTCCCCGACGTTTCGATTTAGATATTGACAACGGCAAACGAGTGGGAGTAAGGTCTGCTGGTTTGAAACGATTCAAACTGGAATGACTCTTGCCGCCGGTTGCCTCGATTTACCGCTGGGTCGCGGCACCGTGCGTGGAGGAAAAATTATGCGCCGCAACCCATGCTTGTTTCTGCTCGTCGTTTGCGTCCTGACCGCTACTGCGTTGCTGGCCCAAGTGGTAATCACCAGCACTATTTTGGGCACCGCGACCGACCCGCAAGGTGCTCTGATCGCAGGTGCGAAAGTAACCCTCACGAACGTGGACACCGGCGTCCAGTGGAAGGCGACCACGACGGCCAGCGGCGACTATCAGTTCCCCAACCTCATCGCCGGCCACTACAAGGTCGAGGTCTTCAAGGACGGCTTCGCCCGCACGGTGTCGACCGACGTCGCTTTGGAAAACGGCACTAAGCAGCGCGTTAACTTCGGACTCAAGATGGGGAAAGCCACAGAGACGGTGGAGGTGAGCGCCGCCGCGGCGCTTATGAAAACCGACGATGCCAATGTCTCGGAAGTCATCGAGAACAAATTTGTCGCCGACCTACCCATGGAAGGCCGCAACTACCTGAACTTCGCGGAGATCTTGCCGGGTTTCAACAGCGGCACCGGCGATACCACGCGCATGCAGTGGGGCCTTGCCTCTGCGAGTGCTGCCGGCGGCGCGAAGGAGTTAAATGTCGGTGGTACCGATTACGGTGTCGGCTATTACGTTGACGGGATCGACAACAACGACAATTGGGTGGAGGGTCCGTTGATGAACATCAACGAGGACACCATCCAGGAAGTGAAAGCCGAAGTTTCCAATTACTCGGCCGAGTACGGCCGTGACGTGGGCCAAATCAGCATCACCACCAAGTCCGGAACCAACACCGTGCATGGAAGCGTGTACGATGCGTTCCAGAATGCGGGCTTGAACGCAAACGACCCCTACAGCAACTTTCAGGGCATACCGCGCAGCGCGTATCACCAGAACCAATATGGTTTCACGGTCGGCGGGCCAGTTTACATTCCCAAAGTATTTGACGGAAGAAATAAGGCTTTCTTCTTCGGATCGTTCGAGCGGCTGCGCAACGTAGGGCTGACCAACTTCACGGCTTACGTCCCGACTGCGGCAGACCTCGCGGGAGACTTCAGCCCCTGGCTGGCTGGCGCGCCTGCTGGCTTCGATCCTTCGACGCAGTGCACCGGAGTTCCCGGGACCGAGCCCAGCGTTTGCCAGTTTGTGATCTACGATCCGACCACCTACAACCCGACCACCGGAGCTCGGACGCCGTTCCCAGGAAATAAGATTTCGTCAACGATCATGGCTTCGCAATCCAGCCAAATGGCATTTAATTACCTTAGCCATTTCCCCACTCCTAATGGATACGCTTCGAGCGAGCCCGGCGACTACGACAATTATGCGGGATCCTATGACGCTGGCATCAATGACAACAACTATACGGTTCGCGGAGACTACAACATCGGCAGCCACGATTTCGTTTATTTCCGATACCTACACGACATGGGTTACAGAGTCAACAATCCCAATAACCTACTCGCTTTCAATACTTCGGGCGTCGGCGTAGTTTTGGACCCCAGTCTCGACGAGGGTGACGGTCCGTTTCACCGTGTCAATACCTATCAATTTCACTACGTGCATACCTTTAACGCCACTCTGAGCAATGAATTCAACATAAGCTGGATGCGAGCGTACAACTACAGCAATCTGCAATCGCAAATTTCTGCCTTCGACTCATCGTGGCTTCCCAGCCTGTTTACGAACTCATCTTCGAACATGGCCGGTTACACGGCCTTCGACAAGAGCCAGTTCGGCGTCAGCAACGACGCTAATTTCGCAGTGAACATTGGGAGCGCAGGTCAGTTTGCAAACGATCTGAGCCTCGGAACCGACTCCGCCGGTGAGTACTGGTATCAGTATGTCCCTATTTTCCAGTTGACCGACAACATTCAGAAGATGATTGGCCGGCACTTCATAAAGGTCGGCTATTACATGGCGCGCCGTTACGAGCGCGACAACGACATCATCCGCTCGGTAACGGCTGACGGAGGCTATACCGGCTTCGGGCCTAATAGTTCTGACGGCTCCGGCTTCAACTATCTGGCTGAGTTCGAAACCGGTTTCGTGAGCAATATCAACCAGCGAACCCCCGCCACCAGCGGTGATGCCAGCCTTTATTACGGCACGCCCGAATATGGCGTGTACGTGGGAGACACCTGGAACGCTACTCGAAAACTTACAGCGACTGTGGGTCTGCGCTACGATCTGCCGATCCCTGCATATTCGGTGGACAATTACTGGGGCGTGCTCGACCAGACGTATCCCGGATGGCGGTTTGTCATGCCAGGCTTAACCCCGGGGACCAGTGCTCACCCATTCACCGCCGACAAGAAGGACTTTGCGCCGCGCATCGGGCTCGCTTACCGGCTCGGAGACAAGACGGTGATTCGCGCCGGCTATGGCATCTTCTACGAGACCGGACGTTTCAAATTTCTCGACCAGGTTACGTGGAATTCCCCGGCCTACGGCGGCACTCAGTACTATTCCTCCAACATTTCAGACGGTCCCGGAGGCACCGGCTACACCCTCTCCCAAACATTCCCCACGGCGATTTCAGTTGCCCGCGGCACCTGGCCGTATCAACTGGGCACCGACGGAGGTTTGATGTGGACTCCGAACAATCAGAGCACCACGTCGACCGTGGATCAGAAGACCTGGAAGACTACCTACATCCAGCGCTGGAGTCTGGATGTGCAACGCGAACTTGGGAAAGCCGTGGTCGCGAACATCGGTTATGTGGGTTCCGAAGGCACGCACATGGCGATTCAATACGACTTGAATCTTTTCCCGCAGGGCTTCTACCCAGACATTAATGTTCAGCTCGACGGGGACGGCGAATGTCTGACCTGCGACGCCGCGCGGCCACAGACCGCGGCAGCGCCCGGCCGCTGGGGTGGCGTGAACTCGGTTCGCCCCGACCAGAGTAACAACTACAACGCCATGAATGCCGAGTTGAAAACCCGGGGATGGCATGGCATGACCACTGAGATTGCATACACCTGGTCGAAGCAAATGGACGAATATTTCGGAGAAAGCGGCGAGTCAAATAACGCCGGCGTTGCGAAAGAAATCATCGGCGGCCAGTGGCATCCGAATTGGAGTTATGGTCCCTCCGACGCGAACCATACCAACCGCTTCGTGGCTGCTGTTACCTACGAGTTGCCGGGAAGGACGCTGGGAAATCACGTGCTGCGCGAGGCGGTTGGAGGCTGGCAGATCAATTCCATTGCCACGTTTGAATCGGGGTCGCCGACCACGGTCTTTAATGGTTACACCAGTTCGTACGACGGCATGGGCGATGTTCCGCTGCAAACCTGTAACGCCAATCTTTCGCGTGGGAGCAGGAGCATTACCAACTCTTTCAACACCAACTGCTACGCCGAGCCGGCCGCTAGCACTGATCCGTTCTACGTTAGTCAAGGCATCACGAACTATGCGGTGACTCGAGGGAATGAAGGGCGGAATGAGCTGGTTCAGCCAGGGATCAACGACTGGGATTTGGGATTACAAAAGGCACTCAGGGTGTTCGGCGAAGGCCGTGAGTTGCAGTTCCGCCTGGACTCGTTCAACGCCTTCAATCACACCCAATGGAGCGCCATGAACAACAGCTACTGCCCTTTCCTGGGCTATGCACCTTGCGTGCTTGATGACCGCCAGACCAACTCAGCAAGCCATTTTGGCTACGTAAGTGCATCTCGTCCGGGCCGCCACGTGCAGTTGAACATGAGATTTGTGTTCTAGATTTTGCGTGACGGCGCGAGGCCCTCCCCCATCGCTCGCGCCGTCGGGTTGCAACGGGCCGCGCCGCGCAATGAAGAGGCGATTAACCGCGAGTGCCATGTATCCACCCGGAAGCCTACTCAATTGCGTATCGATCGCAATCGCAATCACGGTGACCAGATAGGAAAATCAGAGCGTCATGCAAAAACCTATCGTCGTCGTCGGCAGTATCAATCTCGACTTAGTAGTGGGCGCTGATCATATTCCCCAGGTGGGGGAGACGATCATTGGCAATAGCTATAACACTTCTTACGGCGGGAAAGGCGCGAATCAGGCGGTCGCAGTAGCGAAACTCGGATATCCGCTTGCGCTGGTAGGAAACGTCGGCAACGACGCTTTTGGAACTCAGTTGCGCAACGGTCTGGAGGGAGCCGGTGTAGACACAACCTACATAAACACGGTGGAAGGGGCATCCGGCGTCGCGTTGATCACTACCGGGCGACGTGGTGAGAACAACATCGTGGTGGTGCCGGGCGCCAATGGCAGCTTCACGCCGAAACAGCTCGAAAAAGCTGCGACGATTCTGGAATATGCTGGATTCCTTCTGACGCAGCTGGAGATTCCCTTGGAGACAGTTGAATACCTGGCACAGTTCGCCGAGCGACACAACATCCCACTTATGCTTGACCCCGCACCGGCGCGCGAGTTGCCCCGGACCCTGCTTCGCAAAGTGTCCTGGATTACTCCTAACGAAACTGAAACCGAGGAACTGCTTAAAACGAAGTTTGAGAACAGTGACCGGAGTTATTATGCAGCAGCGGAGAGTCTTCTGGATCGCGGTGCCAAGAACGTCTTATTGAAGTTGGGATCGCACGGTTGCCTCATCGCGCAAGGAAGTCTAGCCAAAGAGCGCGTCCCCGCTTTCTCCGTGAATGCTGTAGATACGACTGGAGCTGGGGATGCATTCAACGCAGGATTTGCAGTGGGATTGATGCGCGGCTCCACAGTTGCGCGGAGCGCGGTTTTCGCGTCTGCCGTCGCCGCCATTTCGGTAACCCGTCATGGGGCGCAGCTCTCAATGCCGACCGGGGCTGAAGTAAAGACTTTTCTAGACGAACGCTTGGGACCGGAAGCATCCTTTCTTGCAGTCGAATCCGAGGTCTAGGCCAAGCTCGGCTTCACTTCTCTTGACCAGGCTACCGCTATCCTGCCGCATGCCGTTATAGATCCCGCGTCCTTAGGCAAGATCGTAGCGATCAAGGTTCATTACCTTGTTCCATGCAGCTGCGAAGTCCTTCACAAACGCCTCCTTCGCGTCGTCGGATGCATAGACTTCTGCGAGTGCCCGAAGTTGGGAGTTCGAACCGAACACAAGATCGACGCGCGTGCCGGTCCACTTGATTTTGTTCGTCGCACGATCGCGCCCCTCATACACGCCTTCTGTAGAGGAGGGCTCCCACTTCGTATTCATGTCGAGCAGGTTAACGAAGAAATCGTTGCTCAGCGTCTCGGGTCGCTTGGTGAAGATGCCATGTTTGGCCTGTCCGAAGTTCGCATTCAGGGCGCGCAGGCCGCCGACGAGAACCGTCATCTCGGGGGCAGTCAGCGTGAGCAACTGCGCCCGATCCACTAGCAACTCCTCGGCCGACAGGATCTGTCCGGTGCGCAGATAGTTGCGGAACCCATCCGCGACCGGCTCCATTATGGCGAATGAGTGCACGTCGGTCTGCTTCTGCGAAGCATCCGTGCGCCCCGGCGAGAAGGAAACCTTCACTTTGTACCCGGCCCTTTTCGCGGCTTCCTCGACGGCTGCGCAGCCGCCCAACACAATCAGATCTGCAAGCGAAATCTTTTTCCCTTTGCTCCCATTCGATTGAGAGCTGTTGAAATCCTTTTGGATCGCCTCCAGCTTCTTGAGAACCTTCGCCAGTTCGGCCGGCTGGTTCACTTCCCAATCTTTTTGCGGCGCAAGGCGAATACGCGCGCCGTTCGCCCCACCACGCTTGTCGGAGCCGCGGAACGAAGCCGCCGATGCCCAGGCGGTCGTGACCAGTTGGGAGATCGATAGTCCGGATTTGAGGATCTTCGCCTTCAGCGCAGCAATCTCCTTTTCGCCAATCAATTTATGATCCACGGCGGGGACAGGGTCTTGCCACAGCTGCAGCTCCTTCGGAACGAGTGGGCCAAGGTAGCGAGAGATTGGCCCCATATCGCGGTGCGTGAGCTTGAACCACGCCCGGGCAAACGCGTCCGCCAACTGATCTGGATGGTCGTAGAAACGCCGCGAAATCTTTTCGTAAGCGGGGTCGAACCGCAATGCGAGGTCCGTGGTCAGCATGGAGGGCGCGTGGCGCTTTGAGGGATCGTGCGCATCCGGTACCGCAGCTTTGCCCGCGCCATTTTTCGGTGTCCACTGATGTGCTCCGGCCGGGCTCTTCGTCAGTTCCCACTCGTAGCTGAACAGGTTCGTGAAGAAGTTGTTGCTCCATTTCGTAGGCGTCGTGGTCCAAATGACTTCCAGGCCGCTACCGATCGTGTCAGCGCTATGACCTTTGCCAAGTTTATTCTTCCATCCGAAGCCTTGATCCTCGATGTTGGCACCTTCTGGCTCGTTGCCTACATACTGAGCGGGAACACCCGCGCCATGGGTTTTGCCGAAGGTGTGACCACCGGCGATGAGTGCAACTGTTTCTTCGTCATCCATCGCCATGCGGGCGAACGTCTCTCTGATATCGCGCGCCGCGGCGAGGGGATCAGGCTTTCCATTCGGCCCTTCCGGATTCACATAGATCAGACCCATCTGCACGGCGCCGAGCGGCTTCTGAAGATCACGATCGCCGGTGTAGCGCTCGTCGGCCAGCCACTTGCCTTCGGGGCCCCAGTTCAATTCTTCGGGCTCCCACACATCCTCGCGCCCGCCGCCAAAACCGAAGGTCTTGAATCCCATCGAATCGAGGGCGACGTTGCCGGCGAGAATCATCAGGTCGGCCCAGGAGATTTTTCGGCCATACTTCTGCTTGATCGGCCACAGCAGCCGGCGCGCCTTGTCGAGGTTGACGTTGTCCGGCCAGCTATTGAGCGGAGCGAAGCGCTGCTGTCCGGCTCCGGCTCCGCCGCGGCCATCGCCGATGCGGTACGTGCCTGCGCTGTGCCACGCCATACGAATGAACAGCGGCCCGTAGTGCCCAAAGTCGGCCGGCCACCACTCCTGCGAATCCGTCATCAAGGCGTGCAGGTCCTTGATCACGGCCTTCAGGTCGAGGCTCTTGAATTCTTTCGCGTAGTTGAACGCCTTGCCCATCGGATCGGACTTCGGAGAGTGCTGGTGCAGAATGTTCACGTTCACCTGGTTCGGCCACCAGTCGGCATTCGTGTAGGAGTTGCGAGCGCCGTGCGCTACTGGGCACTTCGATTCGGTTGCCGCGTTTTTTTGCTTAACTTCGGGGACTACACTTCCTGATGAACTCGCGAGTGTGTTTTCCATATGTTTTCGTCCTTCGAATATGATTAAGTACCGGCTGAAAAAGTTACTTTTTGACGCTGCAGCGGCGGCAGAGGCCGAAAACCTCGACCAACGGTTGCGTCAGATCAAAGCCATCCGGCAGATGCCGGGATAGCCTTTTGAAATCGATAAACTCTCCTTCGATGTCCTGCACCGATTTGCAGCGCGAGCAAACCAGGTGATGATGAGGTTTGAGATTGCCGTCCACAAGCAACGTGGTCGCATGAGGAGTGACCTCGCGCAGCAACCCGCACTCGATGAAAAGCCGCAGATTGTTGTAGACCGTGGCCAAAGAGATAGATGGAATGCGGCGCCGGACTGCGGCGTAAATGTCTTCCGGGGAATAGTGTCCGTGGGAAGCGACGACAGCCTCATAGACGACCTGACGCTGGTGCGTAACGGCCAAACCGTGCTTCGCGGCCAGTTCACGGAACTGTTCATGGCGGAGACGCATGGTTATCGGATGAGAATGATTATAAAACGATAGAGAGTAGTGTCAACTGAAATCTTCCCGTGAGCCGAAAAAAGAGTCGCACGCTGCACTCCGCCCCGGCACGCGCCGGAGCGGAGCACAATCGCGCAACCTAGCCTTGCGTGGCGTGCAACACGCGGAACGTACTGCCTCCGCTGGACCAGACCAGCACTAACGCATCCTCCCCTTTCGGGACATCGGCTAGCGCTTTGGCGACGTCGGCTGCTGACTGCTGGGAATGGCGGTCGACTTCGATAATTACATCTCCTCGCTGCAAGCCTGCGTTGTCTGCCGGACTTCCAGGCTGCACGTCTTGTACTACAGCGCCATGAACGTTGCTCGGGACCTGCAGTTGATCACGAGTATCTGGACTCAATTCGCCCAGGCTCAGTCCCCAGCGGCCTTTTTCGTGGTCGCCAGCTACTGTCACGCCGCCGTTGGTCGCGCCCATCGCTTCCAGAGTGACTGGAACGCTCGTCGTCTTGCCTTCGCGCATCACCTCGAGTTGGATAGTTTCACCGGGCCGTTTTTGCCCGACTTCCATCTGCAACTCTCCGGCATCCGTTACGGATTGCCCGTTCAATTTGGTGATGACATCGCCAATGCGCAGGCCAGACTTGCCTCCAGCAGAGTTCGGTTCGACTTCGGTTACAACGGCTCCGTTGGCGTTGCTCATCCGGAAGAACTTGGCGTTATCCGGAGTCACATCCGAAATGCCAATCCCGATAAGGCCATGACTGACTTTGCCGTCGCGAATCAAGGTCTCAACCGTGGGTTCGACAATCTGCGCGGGAATCGCGAAGCCCATTCCGGAGAATGAACCGTTCGACGAAATCAGAAACGTGTTGATCCCGATCAGTTCGCCACGTGCATCGACCAGCGCACCGCCGGAGTTGCCGGGATTGATGGCGGCATCAGTCTGGATGAATTCTCCGGGCTTGCGCCGGTCACTGGCATCG
>Ga0210396_10002136_pt1 | contig 20403 bp, 20 predicted proteins | sample IncBWH17OmetaG_FD_155466 | JGI IMG/M metagenome (GOLD analysis project Ga0210396, IMG submission 155466) | Forest soil microbial communities from Barre Woods Harvard Forest LTER site, Petersham, Massachusetts, United States - Inc-BW-H-17-O ... | reverse complement strand
CGGCGGGAAATTCACCACCGACAATAACCTCCTCGAAGATTGCATCCAGGAGCTCTTTATCGAGCTCTGGCAGGCCAAAACCCGCACACCGGTGGTCTCGGTTCGCGCCTATCTGCTCAAGTCACTGAAATACAAGCTATTAAAAGAATACCGGAAAAGCCGGGATACCGTGCCCATGGCCGGCTGGGAAGGGGCGTTCGAATGGAGCCACGAAAGCTTTCTCATCGCGGAAGAAGAGGACGATGAGAAGAAACGCCGGCTCGGAAAGGCACTGGAGCAACTCAGCGGCCGGCAAAAAGAGATCATCTACCTGAAATATTACCAGAACCTCAGCTACGAAGAGGTCAGCGAGATCATGAACATCAATTACCAGGTGGCGCGAAACCTGCTCTATCAGGCTATCCGGTCGCTAAAAAACCGGCTCACCGGTCCCTTGCCAATTATTTTTCTTCTTTCAGCGATCAGCGGACATTACATTTTGCATGCCTTTGGCACATTCTGATCCATATCTCTTAATTTCGCGCAGCAAACCGAACTATCACAATTCTTTTAAAACATCCCATCTATGAGCATGGTAGACTCATTCGAAAAAATCCAGGTAAAAATTTTCGGTTCATTGGAAGAAGGCTCCCGTTTTATTGGCAAAGAGATCGCAAAACTGATCCGTGAAAAGGAAAGCAAAGGCGAAAAGACCGTTCTGGGTCTGGCAACTGGCTCCTCCCCTAAATCCCTGTACGCCGAACTGGTGCGTCTCCACCGGGAAGAAAAGCTGAGTTTTAAAAATGTGATCACGTTCAACCTGGACGAATACTATCCCATCGAAAACGACGCCCTGCAAAGCTATAACCGCTTTATGAAGGAGCAGTTGTTCGACAAGGTCGACATCGATCCCGCGAATTGTCATATTCCCAACGGACAATGGAAGAAAGAAGACATCAAGCGGCATTGCATTCAATACGAGCAGATGATCGAAGACGCAGGCGGCGTCGATCTGCAGATCCTCGGCATCGGTAACAACGGGCATATTGGTTTCAATGAACCTGGCTCCAGCATTTATTCCCATACCCGGCTGGTACCGCTGGAAAACTCCACCCGCATCGCGAACTCGCACGATTTTCAAAATATCTCGCAGGTGCCCCGGCTCGCCATCACCATGGGCATCAGCACCATCCTCAAGGCCAAACGCATCGTCCTGATGGCCTGGGGCCAGCTCAAAGCGCCGGTGATCCAGAAAGCCGTAGAAGGCAATGTCACCGAACAGATCCCGGCCTCCCTGCTTCAGCAACACAACGATACCACCTTCGTCCTCGACGATGTGGCGGCTTCGGAGCTCACCCGTTTCAAATCGCCCTGGCTCACGGGCGAAATGATATGGACACCCGCGATGATCCGGAAAGCCGTGGTCAATATGGCATTGAAATTGGGCAAGCCCATCCTGAGTCTGACGAACAAGGACTACCACGACAATGGTCTCAGCGATCTGCTGGTGGAGAAAGGCGATGCCTATGAGATCAACCTGCAGGTCTTCTATCTGCTACGCGACAGCATTACCGGCTGGCCCGGTGGAAAACCCGGGGCGAATCTACCCACACACCCGGAACGTTCGGAGCCCTTCCCCAAACGTTGTCTCATCTTCTCCCCCCACCCCGATGACGATATCATCTCCATGGGTGGCACCTTCATGCGGTTGCATGATCAGGGACACGATGTCCATGTCGCCTACCAGACTTCCGGAAATATCGCGGTCACCGACGAGTTCGTCACCCGCTTCCTGGATTTCGCTGTCGGCTTCGAAGAACTTTCGGGCATCGACAACAAAAAATCCTCGCAGATCCTCGAACAGGCTACCCGCTATCTCAAGACTAAAAAACCCAGCGATATCGACACCCCCGAGATCCGCGCGATCAAGGGGCTGATCCGTCGCTGTGAAGCCCGCGCTACCTGCCGCTATGTGGGGCTCAAGGATGAGAACATCCATTTTATGAACCTGCCCTTTTATGAGACGGGCACGATCGAGAAAAAGCCCATGGGCGAGGCCGATATCCAACTGACCGTTGAACTTCTCCGTGCGCTCAAACCGCAGCAGATCTATGCTGCGGGCGACCTCGCCGATCCGCATGGCACCCATAAAGTATGTCTGGACATCGTATTCGAATCGTTGCGCCGCCTCAAAGCCGCCGGTGATCCCTGGCTCAAGGACTGCTGGCTCTGGCTCTACAAAGGCGCCTGGCAGGAGTGGGATATCAGCGAGATCGAGATGGCCATTCCCATGAGCCCCGATCAGGTCCTGAAAAAACGCTTCGGCATCTTCATCCACCAGTCTCAAAAAGACATGGTCCCCTTCCAGGGTAGCGATAGCCGCGAGTTCTGGCAACGCGCGGAAGACCGCAATGCCAATACCGCCAGCCTGTATGCGCAGCTCGGCCTCACGAAATACGCGGCCATGGAAGCATTTGTCCGTTGGCATTACTAAAACGGCCGGAGGCGAGGTGCAACTAAACCATTTATTAATTTTGTGTTAATTAGATGATAGAATGTATTTTTGTGGATTCCTTATGCCACAGACTACATTCATAACCCTGAGACAGGAATGGCAGGGGGCCTGGCAGGCGCCTTTGTTCCGCCGTCGGGTTATTGCAGGCCTTATCATCGTCGTGTCGATCCTGAGCAGCTTTCCGGTGTTCTTTCAGCGCATCGAACAGCGGCATGGGATCCTCCTCAATGACCCGGTGTTACGGTTACTAACACCGCATAATGTCTCCCTGCCCCTGTTCATCGTCATCTGGGTGATCTCCGGTTATTCCATTTACCGTGCCGCGCAGACGCCGCAGATGTTCCTGAATTTCCTATGGTCCTTTATTCTCCTGTCGCTGTTCCGCACGCTCACGATCACCCTGGTCCCGCTTGATCCGCCGGCCGGGCTGATCCCGCTGGTGGACCCGTTGAGCAATTTCTTTTATGGGAAGAGCTTTGTCACCAAGGACCTTTTCTTTTCGGGTCACACTTCAACCGTCTTCCTGCTCTATCTCACCATACCCGGCCGGTCGGATAAAAGGCTGGCGCTGCTGGCCACCCTGATCGTCGCCTTCCTGTTGCTGGTGCAGCATGTGCATTATTCGCTGGATGTGCTGGGCGGGTTCCTCTTTGCCTGGCTTTCCTATGAGATCGCTATGCGGTGGGTCCTGCGTTGAGCCCGCCTGTTGCGACCGCCCGCGGCCATTAGAAGGCCTCTCCCAGCTGAAGATAAAACCCCTGCGAATGCCCTTTGGCCAACCCATAGTCCAGCCGCAGGTTCAGCTTTTCGGTTTGATTCAAGGCGATGCGAAGACCGCCGCCGTAAGAATATTTAACATGCGAGCCGTTCACGTCCTTTAGCTCAGGCCCTACATTGCCCATATCGGCGAAACCTGCGGCCCCGATGCGCCACCATATGGGGATACGGTATTCGGCCTGCAGGATGCCGGCGTTCTTGTCCCGGTAACGGCCTGCATAATATCCGCGCATACTGTTGGCCCCGCCCAAAAAAGCCAGGCTACGCAGCGGTACTTCCCCCTCGTTAAAACTGCCATAAGCCTGCAAGGCCAGGACCTGCCCGTGGTAGACGCGGATGAAACGCCGCAGATCGATCACGTAGTTAGTATACTGATAATCAGACCCTAATACCGGAGCGAAGTGATCGAACCAAAACTGGTACATGCCGCCCCTATCCGGCCAGAAAGCATTGTTTCGGGTGTCATAGGTCAGGCTCAGCCCCAAACCGGCGATATGATACCCATAACGACCGGGGACATTCTCCTGATCGAATAAGCCGCCGGCGAGGTAGTCGATGTCGAAGACGCGCTGAAATTCGAAAACGGTTCCCAAAAAAAGATGTTTGCCGATCTTGAATTGCGGATGCAGGTATATATAATACTGCTTAAATTTATAAGATTCCTCGTTGCTGTCGGGGGCCCGTTTGCCCAGCCCCCAGAAATCATCGGGGAAAGAACTATAGGAGAATTGCTCATTGAGTATCCATCGTTCGCCCGGAAAGTAGATGGAACCATTTAAAGCCGTGACAAACTGATGACGGGTGGTATAAAGCACTATCGCCTGAGCGTTAGAGGTTCTTATCGTCGTATCGCGCTTGTACAGGTGGAAGGTAGAGGCGCTGGCCAACCCGAAGGACCATCCGGTCTCAATCGACCGGGCGATAATTGGCAGTACGAGAACATGCCGTATATTTGCCGGGCTCTTAATGGGTAACTTGAGCTTTTCGACGGGTATGCTTTTGAGACTGTCGCTTTGTGCTTTCGCGGCCATGGGTACCGTAAATATGCCACAAAGCCCAAGAAAATAGGTAAATATTGCTTTTCTGAACGAAAGAATGGGCAATGTTGTAGTATATTTATTTGTATTTGTCGATAAAAAGCAAGCAAATTAACAAGGAAAATCTAATTTTCTTACATTTGATGATTAATGAAGAATTCACAATTTGTTAAAATTCAATTAACCCAATATTTAAAAGCTCTGAAGCGGAAAGGGATGACCCTTCCTTTTCTTAAATAAAGCTAGCATTTATGAAAAAATTCGAAGTCCCCGATTTTGTCCTGGGAGATAAGATAACAGACGAACAGTTTAACTTTTTTGATAAGTATGGCGTGATCATATTTAGGAATTTTCTGAATTCGGCGACCGTTCAATTATTCATACACGAGCTTAACAGAATTGAAAAGCAATGGCTGGATGAAGGCCGGGAAAAGGTGAACGGCATTCCCCTGAAATTCGGAAAAGACGAGAACGGCAACAAGATGATCCAACGCATGTGCTTTCTGTCGCTGTACAGCGATACATTGCATGAATTCCTGCAGGATCCGCGTATCAAAGCTGTTGTCGGCCTGCTGAGTCCATACGAAGGCCGGATCGCTGAAAACGAAAAGGATGGATTGATCCTCAATCACTACGTCCGCGTACCGGAGAGCAATTTCACGCAGATGGGCTGGCATACGGATAGCCCCCGCGATCTCTTCCTGGGTCAGAAGATCATGCCTATGCTGAATGTCGGCATCCACCTCGACGACACCCCGTTTGAGAACGGCGGGTTACGGGTATTGCCCGGGACGCACAAGCAAGGCGTGCTGCGGTTATTATTCGGCAAAAAGTACTTCATCGATAACAATCCCGACCGTCGGGAGATCGGCTTTGACATTCAGGCAGGCGACCTGACCGTGCATGATGGCCGTATCTGGCACCGCGCCGCGGTTTCCCCGCTGTATGGCGATGCCAGCCGCCGCCGGGTGATGTATGTACCCGTAGTTACCGGGAAATACATGCCCAAGGATGCGAACAGCAAGACGCCGTTCTATCATCGTCTCGCCGCGAAAGTGCAAAATTAAAAATACTCGAGCCGGTCTGACGACCGGCTTCCTCCGATGCCGCTTCGGCATCGGACATTATGAAAAAAAGCCGGGCCGATTTTTTACTGTCGGACCGGCTTTTTTGTGGCCGGCCGCTTTATTATCTTTACGTCATTATGGAATACGCATTGATCACCGGGGCCAGCAAGGGTATCGGCCGGGCCATCGCCCGCGAGCTGGCGTCCCGAGGTTATAATCTCCTGCTCGTCGCCCGCTCCGAAGATCTGTTACAGCAACTGGCGACCGAACTCACTTCCCGCAATGGGGTCGCCGTGGACAGTCTCGCGCTCGATCTTTCGCTGAGCGAAGCTTCGCAGAACGTCTACGACTGGTGCCGCGCCAGGAACTATGACGTCAGCATCCTCGTCAACAATGCCGGTTACGGACTCAGCGGCCCTTTCGAGAAATACAGCTTGCAGGAACATCTCAATATGATGCAGCTCAACATGTCCACGCTCGTCGGCATGACCAGGCTCTTCCTCCCCGACCTGCACCGGCGGCCTAAAGCCTGTATCCTCAATATCGCCAGCTCTGCCGCTTACCAGGCCGTCCCCAACCTGACCCTCTATGCCGCCACCAAAGCGTTCGTGCTGGCTTTCAGCCGTGGGCTGCACCAGGAGCTGCATAAGAGCACCGTCTCCGTGACCTGCGTCAGCCCGGGGGCCACCGACACCGATTTCCCCAGCCGCGCCCAGCTGGGTGAAAAAGGCATGAAGGCGGCGGAGAAATTCAACATGTCGGCCGAGACCGTTGCCGCCCTCGCCGTGAAAGGTATGTTGGCCGGCAAACCCGAGGTCATCACCGGTTTTATCAACAAGCTGGGAGCCGCCATGGCCTGGCTCCTGCCCAAAACAATGGTCGAACGCACGGCGATGAAGATCTACGAGTGATCCCCATCCGCCCGGCCGGGCCGCTCACCGTAAATGACGGAGATAGCTCTCCGGATCGTCGAGGAAACGTTTGGTGATGCGATAATGAACTGGGCCTTCCCTGTTTTGAGCATCTCCAGAATGAAAGCCAGCAGCGATAGCTGTTTTAGCGGCGAGAGGGCGGCCTCCGGCTCGTCCAGCATAAAAATTCCTTTGTCTTTGATCCGGGTCTGCAAAATGGTCAGATACGCTTCCCCATGACTGAACGTCTGCACGTCCCGCCGTAGTCTCGCCGCATCCGAAAACCGGCAAAGTGCATGTTCTCCCGCATCTGCCGGATCACCGAGTCATCCACCTTGCCCTTGAGATCGAGAAGCTCCATCGCGATCTTCTCCCGCTCCCGGTCCGCATCGTCGATGAAATGGCTGAAATCCTCCGCACGGAAGAAAAACCCCTTGCGCACTTCCCATTTCCACTGAAAGTCCATGTATGGCCTGATCTCTTTCGCGGCCGCAAAACTGGGTGAAGCCTTGCCGATCCGTCCACCAATAAGCGGCAGGTCCAGACCGTAGGCGATGCTTTCCAGCAACGTCGATTTGCCCGTACCATTGTCGCCCACGAAGATCGTCACCTCCTCCAATGCCAGCTGTCGGCCAAACCGGACCGCCGGGATGTTGAAAGGGAAAGGATGCTGCTTATCGGTGTTGATCGAAAAAGATTGGAGAAAAGCCATCTTTCACCAAGGTAAATATTTTTTCCGATCCTCAATTTTTGTTCTATATTTGCAACCCCTAAACGGGTGGGCCACAGCCCCTTGTTCAGATGGTAAGGCTCCGTAGCTCCACTGAATAGAGCATCTGACTACGGATCAGAAGGTTTGAAGTTCTTTTTTGAGTAGGTTTTTTCATCTTGGCTCTGTAGCTCAACTGAATAGAGCATCTGACTACGGATCAGAAGGTTTCAGGTTTGAATCCTGACAGAGTCACTGATTATCAAAGAGTCAAAAGGGATTGATCTTGTAATATAGATTGGTCCCTTTTGCTTTTTCTACCGTTTCACACCGACCTTTTTTGTTGATTTTTTTTCGATCGTCGCAATGAGGTAGTCAGCCAGCGCAGTAAAAGGATCAAGTTCGGCATGCTTTTCATAAGGCACCACATTTTCCCTTCGCAATCTGGCATAAAACGAATGAGTGATCCAGTCACTCACGCACATGAGCAGCGCCGTCTTAAATGCTTTCCCCTTTCAGGGTCGCCAGCATACCCTTACCCAATACTAACTTTATACTTTTGTACCGCGTCTCTCAGCATGTCCCGCAATGTCCTTTTGTTCTACATGCCTATAATTATTCCGAAATTCCGAACAGCCTTTGCCAAATCGAGAAGTATAATTTCCTCCCAATGTACCCAATATTTTGAGTACTACTAAAGTAGTATAGTTGATACTAAAATTCGTATATATCTTTAACCCGTAAGAATGCAAAGATCTCCAATCATTCCGATCTAAAACCAACCGTCTCCTGTATTTCACCTGTAGCTACCTGTTTTAAATACCCTGTCACTATTAATTCAATAGAAGAGGTATGATTGACAAAGCATTGGATTTCATTTGCAAGCAGATGAATACTTACTTGCAATTGAAATATAGTATCACCGATGGCACTTCGTTGATCCAGCTTGAAAATATAGCTTGGTACGAAAGCCAGGATACCAATACAGCAGACAAGTCGAATGCATTCATCTCCCTCGTGAATGTGGAAGAAGATCGCATCAGCAAGTCTCCTGAAAATTATATCCGCAATCCCAACGGCTCTCTAACATATAAGAACCCTAAGGTCTTTTTAAATCTATACCTGCTTTTCTCAGCCAACCTGCCGGTATACGAAGAATCCCTCAAAAGGCTCTCCTATATAATACAGTTTTTTCAAAACCAAAACGTCTTTACAACAATCACGAATCCCTCCCTGCCACCCGAAATCGACCAGTTGATTTGCGATCTGTACACCATCTCATTCCAGGACCTGAATAACTTATGGGGCGTAATGGGCTCAAAGTATTTGCCCTCTGTAATATATAAGGTACGCCTGGTGACCATAAACGAAGATTTTGCTTTTGCACAAGCCGGGGTAATTAAATCGATTACCATCAACAGCACACAATGACAATTAGCTATAAAACCTGGTTTTCAATCAAGCTGACCCATGATTTTTATAATCATGAGATTTTCACCGATTGCTCACTGACGCCGGCAGTTGACACGACAGCAGCCTTTTTCACTGGCACAAAATGGCTTCAGCGATTTTCGGATGACACCTTGACTGTACTGATAAAGGAAGACGGCACGGGATTACCCGCAACCCAAATCCCCACCGATCAATTTTTTAGATTTTATCTGACCTGCAACGTTTCCCTGTTCTTCAATTATACCGACATAGATAAGCGCATCGCCAGCGGTTATATTTTGTATCTGTCCAACTTTGCCGGCAACAAAGCAGGCACGACACTCAATCTCTCCGCCCCCATTGCACTGTACACATCCTACCCAGCCGGAAATGCCTTCTACCCCGGGGACCTCGTCACGGACGCCGGAGGCATCGTATACGAATGCATCCTCCAGTCCACCAACAACCCGCCAACCAATACCGCCTTCTGGCTGACCAGGACGGCCAAACAATATGTCGCTTCAGCCGACCTCATAAGGCTCTCACCCACCGTATACAAGCATACTTTTGCGGACCCCGTAAGTACAGCAAATATTACGGTCACAGGTTTCAGCGTGTCAGGCAATACGCTGGCCTCATATACGGCAATGACCGTCAATCAGACCTTCTCCGACGGCGTGACAAACATTCAATGCGACCTTTCCCTGCTCCCCGCGGCCAGATATAAGGTCTCCGTGAGCGCCACCAAAAAGTCCGACAACTCAATAATAAATTATGAAGAGTTCATTTATTATGATCCCGCAGCCACATTTAATAATGCCCTGGGGATAGTAGAAGTATTCAATTGCATTGATACAACCACGGCTTATGCCCTGCAACAAAATGGTACCGGCCAGATTCTCGAAACAAATTACACCATAGGTTTCGCAAACAGATCAGCCTGGTGGAATTATATCGCCAGAACCAATGCCGTGACCGGCATCAACGCCACAATTGCAGGATTGACTTTTTCAAGTCCCGGGCCCACCTTATTCAATGCAAGTGTTGCACTGCCGCTTGTAAAGCAATTCGACTATACGCCTTTTACAGTCGCCGGCATCACACAAAACCCCGTCGTCCCATGGCCATCTCCGGCAATCCTGAAGTCCGAAAAAGATGCCTCCGGAGCGATCAACAAAATTTTCACCGAAATATATCTTAACTACTAAATAAAACTTTGCAAACATGTCCCAAATAAACGAAAGCGCAATTAAAACGCCAGGAGTCTACGTAAACGAAATTCCCTCCTTCCCACCCTCCATTGCGCAGGTGGCAACTGCAATCCCCGCCTTCATCGGGTATACGGCATTTGCAAAAGACCTCCAGGGAAAAAGCCTCACAAACAAACCCACCCGCATCACCTCCATGCTGGAGTACGAATTGTATTTCGGAGGACCACAGCTCGAAATAAATATCGAGCTCACATATACCCAAACGACTTCCGGAACTACTTCCAACGATACCATTGTCGCTGCCTTCAATGGCGCAAAGTCCAAACACAATATGCATACCGCCATCCGCTTTTTCTACGCGAATGGAGGCGGAGCCTGCTACATAGTATCCGTAGGCGCTTATACCGACATCAATGCCGGCTCACTCGCGCTCACCGATTTTTATAGTGCCGGCACCGGCGTAGGCCTCGAAGCCGAAGCCAAAGCAGACGAACCCACGCTCATCGTGTTCCCCGAAGGCCAAAACATGGTAGAAACCGATTACTACGCTCTCCTCGGCCACGCCCTCGACCAATGCGGCGCCCTCCAGGACAGATTCTGCATCATGGATTTGTTCAACACAGGCGCAACTTTGGTCACCAGCAGCGACGTGACCACCGCAACCGGCAATTTCAGAAATGGCTTCGCCTCTTCATTCAATAATTATGGCGCAGCATACTTCCCCAATCTGAAAACAGTATATGCATATGATTATGATGAATCCAAAACCAAAATAGCACACACAGTGAATGGCGCTGCCGGACCACTCGATGGACACACATTGACGGAAATAAGCACCCTGCCCGCTCCACCCGCCGCCGTTCCTGCATTCTATAATCTCGGCGCGTACAATTTACTGAAACAAACCCTGACCAGTCAGTTCCCCGTAATATTGCCGCCATCTCCCGCCGTCGCCGGCGTATACGCATCAGTCGATGCCTCCCGCGGCGTCTGGAAAGCCCCCGCAAATGTCGGCCTCCAGGACGTAGTCGGACCCGTGTTCCAAATCTCGGATGACCTCCAGGGTAATATGAACATCGACGCGACCTCCGGCAAGTCCATAAACGCCATCCGCGCCTTCACAGGAAAGGGAACCCTGATCTGGGGCGCTCGTACACTCGACGGCAATAGCAACGATTTTAGATATATCTCCGTCCGCCGGTTCTATATCATGGTGGAAGAGTCTACCAAGCTGGCAGCAAACGCATTCGTATTCGAACCCAATGACGGAAATACCTGGGTCAAGGTCCGCGCAATGATCGAAAATTATCTCACCAATCTATGGCGCCTCGGAGCTCTCGCTGGCTCTAAACCCGAACAAGCATTTTATGTAAAGGTGGGACTGGGCCAAACCATGACCTTCGACGATATCCTCAACGGACGCATGATCGTAGAAATAGGCATGGCCCCCGTTAGACCCGCCGAGTTCATCATCCTCCGCTTCTCTCAAATCCAACAACAAGCCTAATTAATATTATTCATCCAAATTAAAATCGTCAACATGGCAAATTATCCTCTTCCGAAATTCCACTTCCAGGTCGAATGGGGCGGCACTAAGATCGGTTTCACCGACGTCAGCGGCCTCGATATAACAAACGACGTGATCGAATACCGGGACGGCGCAAGCCCGGAATACCATAAGATAAAGATGCCCGGCCAACGGAAGTTCAGCAACATCGTCCTAAAACGCGGCATCTTCAAATCGGACAACGAGTTCTATAATTGGTTCAATACAATTAATATGAACACCGTTGAAAGACGCGATATCACCATTAGCCTGCTGGACGAAACCCTCTCTCCCGTAATTGTCTGGAAAGTAAAGAACGCCTGGCCCACAAAGGTCACATCCACCGACCTGAAAGCCGATGGAAATGATGTCGCGATCGAACAGCTGGATCTCGCGCACGAAGGTTTCACCATCCAAAACGAATAGCATGGACCTGTCCTATCCGCAAACCGGGTTTCACTTTTCGGTATTGTTCGAGCTGTTCCCGCAATTGCCCAACGATTTTCGCTTCCAGGAAGTGTCCGGCCTCATCGCCACCATGGAAATGGAACCCCTCAAGGAAGGCGGCGAAAACCGTTTCGTACACCAGCTCCCCGGACGCACCAGCTATTCCGAGCTGGTGCTGAAAAGAGGAAGAATCATGGGCTCATTCGTGCTTGAATGGTGCAGAAATGCCATCGAAAGCTTCCAATTCAAACCGACCAATATCCTCATCTCCCTGCTGGATGAGAACCATCTGCCGCTCTACAATTGGTACGTGATAAACGCCATTCCAAAAAAGCTCGAGATCTCTTCCTTCAACGCGGAAAGAAGTGAAATAGTCATCGAAACCATGACGCTGAGTTACCAATATTTCAAATATTACGACCCCGCCAGCCTTGCCATGGATGCAGCATCCGCTCTTGCTGGCTCGCTAAACGTAAACATAGGATTCTAAACGCAACGATATGCCGGTAGAAATCAGAGAACTGCTCATCAAAGCAACCGTGCAGGATATGGCGCCTGCCGCAGAACCCGCAACCGCCGCAGCGGATCCCGCCGCCAATTTGAATCAAATCGTAGCCGCTTGTGTCGAACAAGTGCTCGAAATTCTTAAAGAAAAAGAAGAACGATAATATATGCCGGGCGAATTGAAAAAATTGAAGATTAAAGCTTTTGACAAGGCAGGTAACCCGCTTGTTTATTCCGCCCTCGTCAACCCGGATACGTATATCATCAAGAATAAGGTAAATTATAATCCTGCTCCGCCGCCCCCCGGAAATCCCGGCAAAGACCAACAGTATAACTATACGTCTCCGCCGGATATCCAATTCGATTTCATTTTCGACAGCACCGGCGTCATCCCCAAACCCCTCGATGGCCTCGCAGGCGCACTAAGCGGAATCCCCGTCGTTGGCGCCGTCGCAAGTGCTATTTCCAGCGCCATCGGCGATACCCCTCCCTATGATATCATTACCGAGATCGAAACGTTCAAGAATATCGTCCTGACTTATGACGGCGATATCCACGAGCCAAGAACCGTACAGCTCCTCTGGGGTACGCTCTTCTTCGAAGGAAAGCTGACCAGCCTCCAGTTCAATTATAAATTGTTCAATCCCGATGGCACCCCCATCAGGGTCGTCGCCACCGCAGCCTTCACCGGCACCGTAGAAGACAATTTAAGAGAAGCCCTGAAAAAAGCCAATTCCCCGGATCTGACGCACATCCGCAAAGTACAGCAGGGAGATACGCTGTCCTTGATGACGTATAAGATCTATGGCGATGCGTCCTATTATCAGGAAATAGCAAGAATAAACAATATCGTCAATTTCAGAAACCTGAAGCCGGGTGACGAAATCTATTTCCCACCCGTCAATAAAAGCAAATAATGTCCGGTCTTGTTACCTATACTATAAAGATTGATGGCACAGCGTTATCCGGCGTATATGGTATCATTTCCATCGTCGTAAACAAAGAGATCAATAAGATCTCCTCAGCCAATATAATCATTCAGGACGGTAGCTCATCCGCACAGGATTTCGCCATCAGCAATGAAGATACTTTTATCCCGGGCAAAGAGATTGAAATACTCACCGGCTATAATTCCGATGAGACGTCTATTTTTAAAGGAATCATCATCAAACACGGCATCAAGGTACGGTCAAACGGGAATTCCACCCTGGTCCTGGATTGCAGAGACAAAGCCGTTAAGCTGACAATCGGCCCAAAAAACAAATATTTCGTCGATCAAACTGACAGTGACGTCATCCAGGATATCATTAATTCATATAGCCTGGATGCCGATATAGAACCCACAAATGTTACACACAAAGGACTGGTACAATTCAATTGCACCGACTGGGATTTTATCATATCCCGCCTGGAGGTGAATGGGAAAATCTGTATCACCAATGACGGAACGATAGCTATAAAAGCCCCATCATTGGACGGAGACGCTGTCCTGACCCTTACTTATGGTAAGGACATCCTGGAATTCGACGCCGCCATGGACGCCAGAACGCAATACCAGGCCGTAAAGGCTTTCTCATGGGATCCTTCAAGCTTGGATATCCTGGAGACCGACGCTACAGATCCGGCAATCACCGGCAACGGCAACGTCACCCCCGCTGACCTCGCGGCCGTCATAGGCCTGGATTCATTGAACCTCAATCATACCGGAATGCTCCCGGTGGAAGAATTGCAGGCCTGGGCCGATGCCCAGCTCTTGAAAAGCCAGTTATCAAAGATCAGAGGACGTGTCGGCTTCATGGGCTCCTCCGAAATCAACACAGGAGACATCCTGGGGCTGACAGGCCTGGGCGATAGAATGAATGGCAATGTGTATGTCTCGGCAATACGTCATGAAATAAGCGAAGGCACCTGGCGCACCGATGCCCAGTTTGGTTTGTCCCCCGATTGGTTTACCCAGTCCTATCCCGTGAATGCACCCGTTGCCACAGGCGTCCTGCCCGCCGTACAAGGCCTTCAAATAGGTATCGTATCTCAACTCGAAAACGACCCCGACGGCGAGGACAGGATCCTGGTCAAAATCCCCATCATCGATAACAATGATGCCGGCGTCTGGGCCAGAATATCCTGTCTCGACGCAGGCGATAACAGGGGCACTTATTTCAGACCCGAAATAGGCGACGAGGTAGTCGTAGGGTTCCTCAACAGCGATCCGAGAATGCCCATCGTCCTCGGAGGACTCAACAGCAGCAGCAAACCATCGCCGGCTCCGGCAGCCGATGCCAACAACCAAAAGGGATATGTATCACGGAGTAAGATAAAAATGACTTTCGACGATGATAAGAAGTCGGTAACGATCGAAACCCCCGCAGGCAAAAGCGTTACAATGGACGAAAACGCAGGTCTGATCAAGCTCGAAGACGAGAATGGGAATAAGATAACGCTCGATTCCAACGGAATCACCATCGAAAGCAATAAGAAAATAACGCTCAAAACCAATGATGATATTGAAATACAGGGCAAAGGAATTACAAATACTGCACAGGCGAGTTTTAAGGCGGACGGAACGTCCGGCATAGAGCTCACCAGCAGCGCAATTGCTAAATTAAAAGGATCTCTGGTCCAAATAAATTGAGACCGTATGCCATTTGCAGCGAGAATATCTGACATGCATGTCTGCCCTTTGTCCACCGGACCGGTACCGCACGTAGGCGGCCCGATCTTACCACCGGGCGCCCCAACCGTTCTCATCGGCGGAATGCCAGCCGCATGCGTGGGAGATATGGCCACCTGCACCGGCCCTCCCGATACAATAGTCGCAGGCTCCTCAACCGTATTGATCGGTGGAAAGCCTGCAGCCAGAATGGGAGACTCAACCGCACACGGCGGTACAATTATATTGGGTTGTTTCACAGTTTTAATAGGATAAGCTATGAATGACGATACCACCTTCCTGGGGACAGGCTGGAGTTTCCCGCCCTCCTTTGACAACCCGGGCGCCGGTGTTCAAATGCTACAAGGAGAAGCTGATATACAAAGCAGCCTCCAGGTGCTGCTCTCCACAAGACTGGGAGAAAGAGTAATGCAGCCCCTGTTTGGCTGTAACCTGGACATCATGCTCTTCGACCTGCTGGATACAACCCTGACAACGGAAATGAAGAATCTGATCGAACGGGCAATCCTGTATTTCGAACCAAGAATAGATCTCGATAAGGTAGAAATCGATTCACAGGATTATCTGAATGGATTAATACTGATAACGGTTAGCTATACGATAAGAAGTACAAACACAAGAGGAAATCTCGTGTATCCCTTTTATCTCTCGGAAGTCTGACAATGATAGATCTCGATATTATATATCAATATTTGGAAAGCTCCGACGGAGTCAACCAGCAGCAGCGAAAGTTGCCGGCATTGGATCCCACTTCCGTTCAGCTGGATGGACGAAGCAAATACGACATCATCTCGTTTCTCTTCCAGCTATCAAAGCAGCTCAGCTTTTATAATCAAACCAATACGGCGCAGGGCGATTTGTCGGGTTTCTTCAATTTCCTCAGAGCCTCCGACGGTAGCATCATGAGCGACGACCAGCTGAACCAGCTCATGGCAACCAGAAATGATTGGCCCCCACACTTGACGCTGCTGATGACTTTCCTTTCTTTGTACGCGTTCGCGCAGCAGGACATTAATCAGCTCGTAGCCAAACATCTTGATTATTACTACAAGGATATCCTGCAGCTAAGCCCCAGGAACGCTCAGCACGATCAGGTGCTCGTGACTTTTGAATTGAACAAGGCGGCAACATCTTTTCTCCTCAGGCAAAACACGCTACTGGATGCAGGTAAAGACAGCACAGGACAACCGTTAAGATATGCCATAGACAATGATTTAATCATTAACAAAGCCGTCGTCCAGTCTCTGAGATCATTGTACTTTGATCAGCAGAACGGCCACGCAATAGCTTTCGTGGCAAATGATGCCACCCTGGTGAATTCCTCGCTTAGCTCCGGCTGGCGCCCCTTCGGAACCGCCCAGCTCCCATTAGCCCCTGAAGACAGAAGTATGATAGAAGCCAACCTCGGATTCGCCATTTCATCCCCCTCCCTGCTCCTCGCGGAAGGGACTCGTACCATCACGCTCACGATTTATATCTCGGCAGCAAATACGGCAATCGATAATTTACCCGCCTGCTTCACCGCGGCCATCACCGGCGATAAGGGATGGATAACCCCGCAGTTCACCGAAGCCTTTCAGCTGACAACAACGATCGACCCGACAACCAGCCAACCCGTCTCCACCGGAACATTAACCGTTAAGGCAACCCTGCTGTCAACCGATGCGCCCGTAGTCGCCTACAGTGCCGCTGTACATGGGGATGGCTATTCCACCGGCTGGCCCGTAATTCGCTGTATGCTCCAGCCATACAGCTATCAGCTCGAGTCGCTGGACAGCTTCTCCGTCACCGGCGTCGACATCGCCGTGTGCGCCGCCGGATTGAAAAACCTGGTTCTGCAAAACGATGAAAGCCTCCAGCCCACGAATAAACCCATCGTACCGTTCACGTCGTTCCCCCGTATAGGCAATAATTTTTACGTTGGCAGCACCGAAGCATTCAGTAAAAACCTGCAGTCTCTCAGCGTTACCTTAACCTGGAAGGATCCACCGGCCGATTTCGCTGCCTATTATGCAGGATACGATAATCCTCAAATCAATTACAGTGATTTCCTGTACAGCGCATCCATATTGGCGGCAGGAAGCTTCCAAACAGTCACCACAGGCGCCCAGACACTCTTTGATGGAAGCAATACTTCCAACCCAAAGATAATCACCGAAGACGCTACGCTTTTTGGATCCCTCGGTTATGCCCCCAATCCCAATCTTACTCCGGTGTCGGAATACACCCCGGGCTTGAACCAGGGGTTCATGGCTATTCAGTTGACAGCTCCCAAACAGGCTGACGTCGGGAACCTTCCGGCCTATGCTCCCTTCGACGCTTTTGGACACAAAGTATTCCCGCAGATATATACCGTAAAAGCAGTAAAGTTGACAACGGATCCCTCTACCGTTTTGCCAAATCAACCCTATACCCCAACCCTGCAATCTGTAACACTATCGTATTCCGCAAAGGCTTCGTTTACCCCTGGCCTGCCCGGTAATACCGATCAATTTTTCATCCTCGATGCATTCGGAAATGCAGCATGCAATCCCAATGTATCCGCGAGATTGATTCCGGAATTTCCGGTACCTATAGCGTCGATAACCGGTCAAAAATCCGGCTCCCTGTTTATCGGAGTAGGCCAGACACAGCTTCCGCAAATATTGTCTCTCCTCTTCCAGATGGAAAGCGGCAGCATGCCCGGCAGCGTCTTGCTGCAAAAGGAGAATATTGCATGGAGTTATTTGAAGGACAACGCTTGGCTGCCGGTCGCCGCCCTCGATATACAACGGGATACCACCGGGTCTTTTCAAAAACCGGGAATCATTCAGTTGAGTGCCGCATCGGACGCCGACACAGCAGCTACAATCATGCCGGCAGGACTCTATTGGTTGAGAGTGACCGCCCAAAAAAATGCCGACGGAGCAAGCGATATTTCAGCCTTGGTAAGCCAGGCCGCTTCTGCCACCAGGATAGTGAACGAAAACGCAGTGATATCCACACTGCCACCCGGAACGATCACCAAGCTCGCAACAAAGGTCTCCGCCATTAAGACGATAACGCAAAGTTATCCTTCGTTCAACGGCCTCCCCGCAGAAACCGACACAGATTTTTATGTACGCACCAGCGAACGCCTGAGACACCGCAACAGACCAGTCGCCGGCTGGGATTACGAACGTATCGTACTCCGCGAGTTCCCGGGCCTCTTCAAAGCAAAATGTCTCTCCTATACCGATTTCATCGACGATTTCAATAACCTGAAACCCGGATCCATCAAGCTGGTCGTCATACCCGATGTACGCCAGGGAAACGCAGGCAATCCATTGCAGCCGATCTCTAATCTGGCTTACCTGGATGAGATCAAACAATTCGTCGTCACCGCCAACCCCTCTCCCTTCCTGACAGCCAATACCGTCTATGTGTCTAATCCCGTCTACGAGACACTTCTGGTGGATTGTAAAGTCTCGTTTGTGACGGGATTTGACCCTGCCTACTACAGCAACCAATTACAGGATGATATTCGCCGATTCCTGAGCCCCTGGGCCTATGACGAGGGACAGGACATAACATTCGGCGGTAAAATTTATGCTTCCGAGCTGCTCTCTTTCATAGAGGGACGCCCCTATGTGGATTACGTCATCAATTTTCAATTGTACCACCGTTCGCAGGAAAAAGATTTTACCTCCGGAATTGGTTGCATGACAATAGGTGTCGATTTCATCGTCGGCATCCAACCCGCTGCTACCATCGCCAGCGCTGGCGGAGTTCCTTTCGCCGGTACCACAATAGGAGTCGATTTCGTAGTCGGTATACCCGTCGACGTAGCAACCACCACACGCCCCGATGCAATCCTGGCCTCCAATACGAGCCATCGCATTGGTACACTTCAGGCTGACGGCTTTGAATGCAGTGGCGTGACCGCCCTGGGAATCGGTGAGATGATCGTTGGACTAGATTTCATACCGCTTTAATGATAAATAATTAAAATAATATCAACATGGCAACAAAACTCAGCAGACCTACCTTAAAACAACTTTTCTCCGACGGTGAACGCCCCACAGGAGATAATTTTGAAAGCGCATGGATGTCATTCCTGAATCAAAATGACGACCAAATTTCATATGATGCCACAAACAACAACATAGCGCTCGGCCCCACCACCGGATTGGTCCTGGGCAACCCCACTACAGGAGCAACCGCTGGCACCCTCCGCTTCAACAGCGGCACAGGCACTATTCAATTCTACGATGGCACCATTTTCAAGGATATCTCCAGCGGCGCCGGCGCATTCCTACCCGTGGGCGGTGGACCAGCCGTGGCATTCAGTGGCGGCAATGTCGGAATCGGCACAGCAGCCGTTGTCCCTACCCACAAGCTCGAAATCCCCCTGGCCGATAATTCAGGACCGTCCCAGGAAGTGCTGCTGGGCAACACCGTGATTCATAACGGACCCGTCGCCGCCGCAGGCGCATACATCGGCAACGCCGCCCTGGCATCCAATGCGACCGGATACGCCCTGTTTCAGGACAACGTCGGCAAAACCAGACTCAATGCCTCCAATGCCAATAACTCTCAGTTGTCACTCGCGATCAACGGCGTCGATAAGTTCCTAATCACTCAGCAAGGCGACATCCAGCTCTCCCCTACCACCAGTGTCGCTGTTGTAGGGGATGTGACCATCGGATCTGTTTTCACACCCCATAATCTCGACGTATATGGAAACGCCAGCAAGACCACCGGAACCCTATGGACAGCCTTGGCTTGCGATAATAGAGTAAAAAAAGATATCCGCCCTTACGCTAAGGGCCTGCAAAAGCTCCTGGAATTGAACCCGGCCATCTTCAAATACAATGGAAAAGGCGGCACAATGGATGATGATAAGGACTACGTCGGACTAATCGCCCAGGATGTTCAAAAAGTCATGCCGGAATTGACCCGCAAAAGACTGGTAAAAATGAACCCCGACGATACAAAGGATACGGAAATCCTTACGCACGATTTAAGCGACCTGATCTTCGTGTTCATCAATGCCTTTAAAGAACTCAACGCTCGCCTCGAACAATTGGAAAACCCGAAAAAAAATGAAAAAGGAAAACCCGCTCATACATCTTGAGCTCTCCATCGATGAAGTGAACCTGATCCTGAATGCCCTGGGACAATTACCTTATGTACAGGTAGTGACGACACTGGAAAACCTCAGACGGCAGGCAGAAGGTCAATTGACCGCAATAACGCAAGTGAACGGCAACCATAAATAAGGATGCATGGCGACAACTCCTGCTAGCACGACTATCAGCCTGGGCAATCTGCTCCAAAACAGCAAAAATTTTAATTTTTTGCGACAGCAGGGTATTCAGCTTATCCAACAGCTGGCCCCCACCACCTGGACGGATCACAACCTCCACGACCCCGGTATCACGTTGCTGGAAGCCCTTTGCTACACATTAACCGAAGCCGGCATGCAAGCCGGCGCAGCCTCCTCCTCGGACAGCCCGCAAGACATCTACACGTACATGCTGAATCTGCTGACCAGCGGTCAGCAAATTGCACCGCAGGACTTCTTTACCTGCGCACAGGTACTCCCTTCGGCTCCCGTCTCTTTGACCGATTTCCAAA
>Ga0210396_10002135_pt1 | contig 20404 bp, 19 predicted proteins | sample IncBWH17OmetaG_FD_155466 | JGI IMG/M metagenome (GOLD analysis project Ga0210396, IMG submission 155466) | Forest soil microbial communities from Barre Woods Harvard Forest LTER site, Petersham, Massachusetts, United States - Inc-BW-H-17-O ... | reverse complement strand
CTGCTGGTGATCCTCAACACGATGGTCAAAAACAAAACGCACTGGAACCCCGCAATCTCAACCACTTAACTCTTGAAAAGAAACACAGCCGCTCTCCCACCCGAAGCGGGCGGGCGAGGGGGAAGACTGGGACGGGACACGGGACCGGGACGGGACACTTTCGATCGAGTCCAAGGTCCAAGGTCCAAGGTCGAAGATCAGACCTGACTTTGGACTTTGGACTTTGGACCGCGGGACTTGGGACCAACACCGGGACGGGACACGTTGTTTCATCGAGAAATGTTCGAAGAATATGGGGGTGGAAAAAGATTGGCCGCTGGGGTCGGGACACTTTGATTCACTAGGGAGTTGACCAACCAAAGTAGTTACCCAGCGCCGTGAACATTGGGACGGGACAGGGACGGGACACTTTCGATCGGGTCCAAAGTCCAAGGTCCAATGTCCAAGGTCGAAGATCAGAGGCTCGCAATCCTGACTTTGGGCTTTGGACCGCGGGACTTTGGACCAACACCGGGACGGGACACGTTGTTTCACCGAGAAAATCCCGGCGAATTCGGCCCTGGCAACGACCTGTCCGCACGTCGTCAGGGAGAGCCGCGGGACGGGACCGAAACGGGACGGGATTGAATTGCACGGAACGGGATGGGATTGGGACGGGATCGGTACGGGAAAGGTCGAGACGGGACACGCGAACGGACGGGACGTGGGACCGGATTGGAGTCGGCGGTGCGCCCGGCCCCGGGACGCCAACGGGACGGGACATATCGGGACCGGGACGGGACGGGATTGAATCGGGGCCGGATTGTTCACGCGGCGTAGGTCGACGGTCTCCGATCACGAATTTGAGACACGTGCGGCGGTCCGGAAACAATCTCGTGAACGGTATGCACGGCGGCCAGGACCGGCTCTTGGGGCAACGTTCGCAGACACCACTGCTGAGGCTGTCTCGCCCCCTTGGGCTTCAAGAGGGTGATTTGGGGATCGCTGGATCCTGGGCCTGCGCTGCGCTCCGACGCCGCCAATTGATGTCTCGCCCCGTTGAGCCCGCAGAGCGGCTCCTGCGCACTGCTCAGAAAAGGCGAGTCGCTTGGAGTCGTATTGAGCCAGCGACTGCCATGTTCGCGCGCTGCCGAAGGGGCGTTGCCGCCAAACGTGGACCGTTATCACCCGGCGATTCCGATTCGGCCGACACGGCACCGGCTTTGCTCTCGGCCACTGCGAGGCGGACAGATTCAAAGTGGCCCAGGTTCGATTGGTGGCTCAGGGCGTTGTTACAGCGACGCTCGCAGATAAGAAGAGATACCCCATGTTGTGGACTGTCTTGTTAGTTGTTCTGGTTCTGTGGGCGCTCGGTTTTGGCTTTGGCGTCGCCGGAAACCTGGTTCATTTGCTGCTCGTTATCGCGGTCGTCGTGCTGCTCCTCCAGCTACTTGGGGGCCGTCGGGTCGTGTAAGGGTTCGCGCGACACCGACCTCGGCTCTTTTTCAAAGGAGGCTCGTCAGTGCAAACCACGTCGATCGAACGGCCGGTTCACGGCCACCATAAAGTTGCGGCCGCAGTTTTTGTCGGGTCGCTGATCTTGGGCTCCGCCATGATCCTGTCAGCAGAATTGATGAAGCCGGAGCGATTCGAGTTTCATCCCGGCTCGGTCCCGAATAGCTACATCATTTACGATCGGAACACGGGGCGGGCCACTTCCGCTCAAATCGATTCCAAGAATCCGACCGCGTCGCTGGAGAACTGATCGCGGATTGGAGCTGCCGCCCCGATTGCTGTACTGTGTGAGTCTGTACTGTGGGAGGATTGTCGGAAGCGGTGTCGGAACATTGAGCGACAGACGTCACAAGTAGTGCGGCAACTTTGCTAATTCGCGTCGGTTACGAGATTGGCTTTGATTTGTCCCAGCCGACCGCGACGCTGATGATGCTCTACGTCCATCCGTCGCGCGCCTCGTCGATTCGCGAGCCCGAGCGACTCGAGGTCAAGCCCGACGTTCCTGTTTCCGAGTACATCGATCCGTTTGGCAACCGGTGTGGCCGCCTGTTCGCGCCGGCAGGCAGGCTGGTGCTCCGCAACGACGCCATCGTCGAGGACGACGGCCAAACGGATCCGCAGGGCTGGGACGCTCCGCAACACGAAGTTCGCGATTTGCCCGACGACGTCCTGCAGTTCTTGCTCCCCAGCCGCTATTGCGAGGTCGACAGCGAGCTTTCCGACTTCGCCGCCTCTCTTTTTAACCAGGTGGCGCCCGGCTGGCCGCGCGTTCAGGCGATCTGCGACTTCGTCAACCAGCACGTTCGTTTCGATTATCTGCAAGCGCGGGCCAACCGAACTGCCTTGGAGACGTATCGCGAGCGTATCGGTGTCTGCCGCGATTTTACGCATCTGGCCCTGACGCTCTGCCGCTGCATGAATGTTCCGGCCCGTTACTGCACGGGTTATCTCGGCGACATCGGCGTGCCGTCCTCGCCGCATCCGATGGATTTCAGTGCGTGGTTCGAAGTCTTCCTGGGCGGAACCTGGTGGGCTTTTGATCCCCGCAACAATATCCCGCGGATCGGCCGGATTCTCATGGCCCGCGGCCGAGACGCGGCAGACGCGGCACTGACGACCACGTTCGGCGCGAACCAATTGGCATCGTTCAACGTCTGGACTCACGAAGTATTCGACACGCGATAACGATGCCGAGTTGCGAGTCCAGCACTCCGCTAGTCGCGTTAGCGCGTCAGATGGGGATGTGATTGGTCTTCGGCGAGTTGTTTGAGAGCCACCCGGTCGACTTTACCCGTGGCATTCAGCGGCATTTCGGCGAGGACGACGATTTCCTCGGGCGCTTTGTAGCCGACGTGCTTTCGCGCGAAGGCGATCAGCTCGGCGCTGGTGGGCCGCTTGGCTCCTGCGCGGAGGGTGACGTAGGCCCGCACGTTTTCGCCGTGGACAAGATCGTGGACGCCGACGACTCCGGCGGACTCGATGGCCGGGTGTTCTTCCAAAACTTCCTCGACCTCTTGGGGGCAGATGTTCGAGCCATCGTGCACGATGATCTGTTTCTTGCGGCCGTGAAACCACAGGTAGCCGTCGGCATCGACGCGCATCAGGTCGCCCGTGTCGAGCCAGCCGTCGACGATGGTCTCGGCGGTGGCTTGCTGGTTGCCCCAATAGCCGACCGTGATGGCCGGCGACCGGACCCAGACCCGACCCGAGGTGCCGGCCGACGCTTCGACGCCGGAATCGTCGCGGAGGGACATTTCAAAGCCCGGACAAATCTTGCCGATCGAGCCCAACCTGTTTTCGCCGGACGGCGGATTGAGCGTGGCGACGCCGATCTCGGTCATGCCGTAGCTTTCGTCGACGGGGAAGCCCGCCAGGCCGATGAATTCCTGCTCCAGCTCGGCACTGACTTTGTCGCCGCCGGAAAGGCACAGCCGGATGGACGAAAAGTCGTGCGGGCCGGCGTCGTGGTCGCGGACCAAGGCGATCAAAGCGGCCGGCAGCATGAACAGCACCGTCGGGCGATACCGCTGCAGGAGGGGCAAGATCTCGGGACCATCGCTGGCACTTGGCACGCTCAGGCGACCGCCAGCCGCCAGCGTCGACAGTCCGAACAGCGACCCGCCGATATGCGAAAACGACGAGCCGGGAAGGAATGTATCGCCCTCCGCGAGTTCCATCGCCTGAATGAAGGTCGCAATCATGCCGGCGTAGGAGCCGTGCGTATGCGTGACGCCCTTGGGCTTGCCTGTGCTGCCCGACGTGAAATAGATGAAGGCCGGAGCGTCGGCGGGAGGCGTGGGCAGTTCGCCGCTGGCGGGCGGACCGTCGATCAACTCTTCGTAATGCGGACCGCGGCCGTCACTCGCCTCACAACGAATCACGCCCTTGGGGAGACGGTTCGCGAACCGGCTGGCGGCGACATCTCCGTCGCGCTCCGCATGATGCAAGAGCAGCGACGCGCCACTGACCTCCAAGGCGTGATCGATCTCCGGCGGCATGTAGCGATAGTTGAGCGGCGTCGCCACCAGTGCGGCTTTCAGGCAGGCGAGATAGTGAATGACGAGCGACGGGCGATTGGGCATCAGCGACGCGACCCGATCGCCGGGCTTCAGACCGAGTGCCAAGTACTGATCCGCCAGCCGCGTGCTCAGCTCGTCAACCTGCCGCCAACTCAGGCACGAAGTGGCCGAGATCAGCGCCAGATCGTCCGGTTTGGTCTTCAGCCCGTGTCCCAGCAGATGGGCGATCGCCGTGGCACGCGTCAGAGGAGGTCCGGCAAGGGGCACGACCGATTCCTTAAGCTCAAGCGATCACGATCGATCGCTGCTGCCATGTTACGCCGCCCCATTAATCTTGACATCTTTATTATGCGGCATCGACCAATCGCAGTCTGCCGTCTCAACCTTGGCGAGCTAAACGCTTCCCAGCACGCCTGCGGCGGCTCGCCCCGTTTTGAGTCGTAAGTCGGGTAAGCCGCAACAGGTGCAGGGGCGTGCCCCTGCCGGTAGAATTCGGCCAGGAGGTATCACTATGACGGGCGATTGTTTGCCATTGAAGGCCATTCATCACGTTGAGTTGCTGGTCGGAAATGCGAAGCAGGCTGCTTATTTTTATCGGCACGCCTTCGGGTTTTCGCAATTGGCGTACGCCGGTCCGGAAACCGGGCTGAAGGATCAGGCCTCGTACGTGCTCTACCAGGGGGACATCCGCCTGGTGGTGAGCACGCCTCTGTCGCCGGACGACGCGATGGCCGACCACTTGCGGCGGCACGGGGACGGGGTGCTCGATATCGCCTTTCTGGTCGACGACGTCGATTCGGCGTACGACGAGGCGGTGAAGCGCGGTGCGCAGCCGGCGCTGCCGCCTTATGATCGCAGCGACCCGTCCGGCCGCATTCGCCGGGCGAAGATTCGCACGTACGGCGACACGCTCCATTCGCTGATCTCGACGGCCGACTACACCGGGCCGTTTTTGCCGGGTTACCAGGTCCGCCGCCGACCGTCTCCGGGAGCGGGGCTCGAGCGGATCGACCATATCGTGGGCAACGTCGAAGACGGCCGCATGAACGACTGGGGGACGTTTTACAACAAGGTCCTCGGCTTCCATCAGTTCATGTCGTTCGACGACAAGGACATTTCGACCGAGTTCTCGGCCCTCCGCAGCCAGGTGATGGCCGCTCCGAACAATGTGGTCAAGTTCCCGATCAACGAACCGGCTCCGGGCAAGCGCAAGAGCCAGATTCAAGAGTATCTCGACTACAACGGCGGGGCCGGCGTCCAGCACGTAGCCATCACCACCCGCGACATCATCCACACGATCTCGGTGCTGAAGGACAATGGTGTCGAGTTTTTGATGGTCCCGACTTCGTACTACTCGGATTTGTGGGACCGGGTCGGCGAGGTGCGGGAGGACCACCAGGCGATCAAGGATCTGGGGATCCTGGTCGACTGCGACGAAAAGGGTTACCTGCTGCAGATCTTCACCAAACCCGTGGAGGACCGGCCGACCCTGTTCTTCGAGATCATTCAGCGGCAGGGCTCTGACGCTTTCGGAAAAGGCAATTTCAAGGCCCTGTTCGAGGCGATTGAACGCGAACAAGCGGCTCGGGGGAACCTATAATTCGGGTGGGTGTGTGCCAACTCGGAATGGTGTGCCCGCGGCCGCAAAGCCGGCCTTGTCACACCCTACAAAACGCCGCGCCCAAAAAACGCTGGCAGTGCCATCCGAGTTGACGTTGTCGGGCGAATTGGTGGCGGGAAGCGAGGTGCTTTATGTCCTCGTATCATCGTTTGGGCGAGTTGCCTCGCAAACGGCACATCGTCTTTCGGCAGCCGGACGGCAGCCTGTATCACGAGCACGTGATGGGTAGCCGTGGCTTCTCCGGCCCCGAGTCGCTGCTCTATCACCGCCGGCCCCCCACCGCCATCATCTCGTCGCGGCTGTTGCAAAAGTGCGAATGGGTGCGGGATGACGATGCCACATTGCGGATGCGGCACTTCGCCACCCACAGTCTGCCGCAGCAAAAGAGTGTCACGCTCAACCGCAGCCCCCTGCTCTTCAACGCCGACGTGGCGATGTCGTACGTGCAGCCGACGACGACCGACACGTTTTTCTACCGCAACGCGCAAGGGGACGAGCTGGTTTACGTTTCCGAGGGGACGGGCGTTCTCGAAACGATGCTGGGCGACCTGTCGTACCAGGCGGGCGACTACGTGATCATCCCTCGCGGGATCACGCATCGCTGGAAGCTCGGCGACAAACCGCCGCGGATGCTGGTGATCGAGAGCGCGGGCCCGATACGGCCGCCCGCGCGATACGTCAACGAGGTCGGTCAGTACCTCGAGCATAGCCCCTATTGTGAGCGCGACATCCGCCGGCCGACGACGCTGCAGTCGCACAACGAGACGGGCGAATTCCCGGTCGTCGTCAAGCAGAACGACGCGCTGACCGAGGTGATCTTGGATCACCATCCGTTCGACGTGATCGGCTGGGACGGGAACTACTACCCGTGGATTTTGTCGATCCACGACTTCGAGCCGATCGTCGGCAGCCTGCACCAGCCACCCCCCGTGCACCAGACGTTTCAGGGGGACGGCTTCGTCGTCTGCTCGTTCGTGCCGCGGCTATTCGACTTCCACCCCGACGCGGTACCCGTGCCCTACAATCACTCCAACGTCAACAGCGACGAAGTGATTTACTACGCCAACAACGAGTTTATGAGCCGCAAGGGAATTTCGTATGGCTCGCTGACTCTCCATCCGGGCGGCCTGCCCCACGGGCCGCATCCCGGACGGGTTGAGGAGTCGATTGGCAAGAAACGGACCGACGAGCTGGCCGTCATGCTCGACACGTTCCGTCCCCTACAGGTCGGCCAAGGCGTGCAGGCGATCGAGGATCCCGAATACGCGCAGAGCTGGTTCAAACACCTGGCGAAGTGATCGAGAGCGAAAAACAGGCGGCCGCTTGAGCGAAGACGAGCTGATTCCCGTATTCATGCCGAGCCTGGTCTCGGTTCTGGTCCGCAGTGAGCGCGACAAGGGGTCTCCGCTCACAGAAGAAGAGGTCCTCGCAATCCGCGACAAGTCGGCAGTGGTGATGATGCGCCGCAGGCACGCTGTTGAGATGGCTGAGAAGAGGGGATACGACGACATCGACCCCACTCAGTGCTGGTCCGAGTGGCAGCGCGTTCGCGTAGAGCTATTGTGAGTGTCGGCCGCGACTTCAATCACGTTGCACCATTCGTCGCGGCCGGCGCCAGACTCAAAACCAAGGAGGCTTGACCACGATGATCGGCAGGCCGCAGGATGGTGCACGCACCGAGATCGACGTTCGGCCGGGCTCGTTCGTGCCTCCGTCGCCCGCGGAGCTGACGGCGCGGCTTCCCAATCTCGAAGTGACCGAGATGCTTGGCCACGGCGGAATGGGTGTCGTCTACAAAGGGCGACAGCCGTTTCTCGATCGCGCGGTCGCCATCAAGTTGATTCGCCCCGATTTCAGCAACGAGGAGTCACAGCAGAGCTTCATTCGCGAGGCACGATCGTTGGCGAAGTTGACACATCCGTACATCGTCAATGTCTTCGACTGTGGCAAAGCCGGCGATCTGTTCTACTTTGTGATGGAATACGTGGAAGGCAACAGCCTTCGGCACTTCCTCTCCCAGAAATCGGTTTCCCAGCGGGATGTTCTCGACTATCTGCCCCAGATCGGCGAAGCCTTGCAATACGCCCACGACAGCGGAATCGTGCATCGGGACGTGAAACCGGAGAACATCATCATCGATCGCCGCAACCGAGTGCGGCTGGTCGATTTTGGGCTGGCGAAATGGCTCGGGTCTGCGGGGATTGACGAACCTCGCGACACGGCAGTGGCCGGAACCTGGGGCTACATCGCTCCGGAACAGATCTCGATGCCTGAAAGTGTCGACCATCGGGCGGACATCTTCTCCACCGGCGTCGTCTGCTATGAGATGCTGACCGGCCAAGTGCCCCGCGATGGCTTCCAGCCTCCGTCGAATTCCTCGGCGGCTGACCCGCGGTTCGATCCGATCGTCGGGCGGGCTCTCGAACGCGATCGAGAGCGGCGCTATCAACAGATGCGGGAAATGAATGCCGACGTGCGGCTGCTGACGAGGACACCGGAGTCGACGCTCAATCTGCGTTGGACCATTCATGCCCCGATCGAAAAAGTCTTCGAAGCCTGGACCAAACCGGACGTGATGGCGAATTGGTTCGCACCGACGGACGACTTCGTTCCTTCCGCAGTTGAGGTCGACCTGCGGGTTGGCGGCAACTACCGCCTCGACATGCGGCCGAAAGACAGCACTGAGGTTTTTATGCACCGGGGGCAGTATTGCCGAATCGAGCCGCCCCACTTATTGAGTTTTACCTGGTGCCCGGTATCGCGTGGCCCGAACACTCCGGAAACGCAGGTGACGATCGAACTGCGGCCCAACGGGAACGCAACCGACTTGACGTTGATCCATGAACGATTTCCCGACGAAGCGGATCTTGATCGCCACCAGAAAGGCTGGCACGGCTGCTTGGGACGATTGGCGAGCAAAGTGGACGCAGCAGATGGCACATAAACGGATAGCGAATAAGCCAGTCGTCCTCGGAGCGGGCCATTGGCTGCGTCTGGTGGAGGTCGATGGTTGGGAATTCGTCGAGCGAGTGAAAGCGACCGGCGTCGTGGCGATTGTCGCCGTCACGGCCGAGAGGAATCTGATTCTGACCGAGCAGTTTCGGCGCTCGGTGAACAGACGCGTGATCGACCTGCCGGCCGGGCTGGCCGGCGACGGACCAGAAAGCGAAGAACTCGTGACGGCCGCGCGACGCGAGCTGATCGAGGAAACCGGCTACGACGCCCGGCGATTCACGCTGCTCGCACACGCACCGACGTCGCCGGGACTGACGACCGAGGTCGTATCTTTCTTTCGAGCGGCCGGCTTGAAAAAAGTGGGCGCCGGCGGAGGCATCGAAGGAGAAGACATCGTCATCCACAAGGTCAAACTAACCCGGGCCGACGCATGGCTCCGCCGCCAGGCGCGCTCGGGGAAACACATCGATTGCAAGGTATTCGCCGGGCTGCATTTCGCGCAGGCAGCCGGAGGCCGGTGAACCATCGGTCTCACGGTGACGTCTTAATTAGAGACCTCCATCGGCGAGACGTCTTCGTCCAATCAAGCTGGCGTCTACTTTTCGGACTTCCCCGCTAACGCCAGCAGCTTGAGCGTCGTGTTCCAGTTGCGGGCGGTCCCGCGCGTGCCGATCTTTTTTTCGATGATGACGTTGGTCAGTTTCGATTCGCCGATGCCGTCGGCGTAGACTAGGTAGAGGTGCTTGCCTTCGCCGCGGACGATCTCTCGGCCTTTGATCGCTTCCTGCAAGGCTTGCACGTCTTTGGCGCTGGTGGCCGACTTCAGAAACATGACAACCAGGTGACTGGGGTCGGTCTTCGCCTCTTTGGGAAACGGATTGGCGGCGACGACCTTGGCCAACTCTTTTTCACCGCGGATGACGTAGTCGATGGCGACGCCGAATCGCTTCTCCGTTTCCTGTTCCAGCTGTTTTTCGAGAGCTGAGGCCGATTTGCTGGCGGCAGTGAACACGAGATTGCCGCTTTGCAGCAACGTCTTGGCCCCGGTGAATCCCAGGCCGCCGACCATGTCGCGAAGGTCGGCCATGGGGACCGCGTTCCGGCCGCCCACGTTAATCCCGCGCAAGAAAGCAATGTGAACGGGCATGGTGCGATCGCTTGTTGACTGAGCTTCCTGTAAGAACCTGCCGATTCGCTCTCAGCGGGGTGCCGAGGACGGCGATTGATCTGTCGCTCGCGGCTGGTAGCGGGTGCCGACCCACAGTAACACGAGCATCAGTCCTGCGAACACGATCACCGACGCCCAATCGACGCTGCCCGCAAAGAGCCGCAAATAGGGCTCGGTCGGTCCTTTGGGACCCTCTAGCTTTTGGCCGAAATTGACTAAGTTCTTGATCCGTTCGAAGAACGGCAATTCCAGAAACGCGATCAGCACGCCCGCCAGTGTGCCGCCTGCAATGTAACCGGACGACAGGAGCACTCCCGGCCCTGTTTCCGATTCGGCGATCGCCGTCGCTTCGTCGACCTGGAACGGCACCGCCGGCTTGGTCGAGAAATGGTCCACTGCATAACGAATCAACCCGCCCAGGAATATCGGCGTCGTGTATTGCATGGGGATGTAGACGCCGACAGCGAAAGCGAGGGAGCCGACACCGCACAACTCGAGGCCGACCGACAGCATGGCTCCGATCAAGATCAAACTCCAGCTCAGCTTCTGTTGGAGCACGCCGCTGATAATGATGCCGATCACGGCCGTCTTCGGCGCCTCAAACTTCATTTTGACATCGCTGTCGTCGTCGCGTTTCTCCAGGCGGCCGGTGATGGCCGGATCTTCGAGCACCGCTGGTTTGCGATTGGCGTCAACCAAATACTTGCCGGGTTGCACGCCTTTGACGTCCTGCGGGTGCCAGATTCGATATTCCGTTCCCTCAAAGACCTGCCGGTCGGTGAGTGCGTCGTAGTCTCTTTCCGACAGCACAATGTTGGGGACCTGCTGGCGGCTGTAGACCGTGCCAGCCTGATTGAAGAGGAGCAGAATGAATCCAATGACCAAGGCCGATGAGACCGCGCCGATGAGGATGGCCCACTGCTGGTAAATCGGCGTGGCGCCGACCAGGTAACCCGTCTTCAAATCCTGAGAGGTCGTGCCACCGTTGGAGGCGGCGATGCAGACCACGCCCCCGATCGACAACGCGAGGACGCTCTCGACCGGGCTCGTCATTCCCAGGGTGAGGAAGATCAAGCAGGTGAGCGCGAGAGTGGCGACGGTCATGCCTGAGATCGGGTTGGACGATGAGCCAATCTCGCCGGTCAGCCGCGAGGAAACGGTGACAAAGAGAAAACCGAAGATCAGCACCAGTCCCGCGCCGAGCACGCCTTTGATCAAGGCGCCGCTCACGCCGGCGAGGGTCAACTCGCGAACGAGGAACACGGCCAGAAGGGACAAAAGTATCGCTGAACCGATCAGGACGGCCTTCCCGGACAGGTCGCGGTCGGTGCGCGCGATGCGACTGGCCCCGCCGGCTCCGCGCAGGCTGCCCAGGCTGGAGCGGAACGAGCGGAACACGAGTGGCAAGGTCCGCATCATGCTAATGATGCCGGCAGCGGTCACGCAGCCTGCCCCGATAAAGCGGAGGTAGTTCTTCTGGATCTCACCCAGATTCATCTCATGGATCAGCTTGTCGCCGGGAGCGATCACGGTCGTCAGCTGGTCGCCGAAGGTCGCGATCGCCGGCACGATCACCAGATTGCCGATCACCGCTCCCGCCATCATGATGGACGCGACCCGTGCGCCGATGACGTAGCCAACGCCGAGCAGCTCGGGAGCCATATCGGTGGCGATCACCGCGACTCGGTTGAAGAACTTGAGGGGGATATTCACGGTCAGCCGCAAAAGCGTCATCCCCTCGATGATGAATTTCACGAGGAAGGCGATGCCGAAGCCGATGAACACGGTCTGGCCGCTCGCCCCCCCCTTCTCACCCGAGATGAGCACTTCGGCACAGGCGGTTCCCTCCGGGTAGAGCAGCGTATTGGGCTCACCCGGTTTGCCGTGCATGTTGACGATGAAGGCTCGCCGCAGCGGGATCATCATCAGGATGCCGAGCAAACCGCCGAGCACCGAAACGACCATCACGCGGACGATGTCCATTTCGAAACCGAGCAGCATCAGCGCCGGCATCGTCACGCCGACGCCGAAGGCGATTGACTCTCCGGCCGAACCGGCCGTCTGCGTGATGTTGTTTTCCAGGATGGTGGCCGGACGCATGCCGAAGATCTTGCTGAACGCGCGGAACAGCGTGATCGACAGCACGGCCACCGGGATCGAGGCCGACACCGTCAGCCCGACTCGCAACACCAGATAGAGCGACGACGCTCCGAAGACGATGCCCAGGAGCGCGCCGGCGAGCACCGCTTGAACGGTGAATTCCGGGATCGTCTGCGTGTCGGAAATGTAGGGCTGATGCAACGGGGCGGTGCGCGAGCCGCCGACAGCTTCGTGGACCTGGCTGTCCGCATCGCCCGGTGGCGATGCGAGTTCTCGGAGTGCGTCGGTCGGCTCGGTCATCACGTGGGCTCCGGCAGTGGGGGCGTATTTAGTCCGTCGCGGGCTTGGCGCCGGTCAACGAGTCGACCACTCGAAGCGCGCGAACTGCGGCGGACGCCGCCTGGTGCCGAGGCCACGGATCTCGATCTTGTCCAGGTCGCTCCAGCTTCGCAATGGCTGCCCGTCGTCTGTGACGAACTTCACGACGGGGAGCGTAACCCGCTGCCAGCCGGTAGCCCCGTCAGGCGTGGGGACTCGAGCCGTATAAGTCTTCGACTGGGGCGTCCAATCGTGGGCGGTGAGCCGCACCTCGAGTCCCGGCGGTTCATTGCCGTTCTTTTTCCAGGCCTGGCCGGGCTTGGGCGCCTTCTTTTCCAGAAATTCGCCCCGGTATTCAAATGTCAGCGACATCCCGTCGCGGCCCGCGTAGCCCGGATCGCCCACGTAGTGCGAAGCGATGCCGAATTGGAAGTGCTCGCCAAAGGTCGCCGGGTTGAGGCAGACGGCGTTCGGGTACTGAGAATCGTCGGATTTCACGAAGTAAGCGGGCGAGATGTTCGGATCGGTGTTGGCCGTCGCATAGGCGAACGGGGCTCCGGGATCGTCGGGTTCGGCCGCAGGCTCCGCGCTCCACGCCAGCGAAGCTCGCGCTGGGCCCAGCCGGTCGGGAGTCGCCCGGGCCAGATTCGTGCTCAAGCAAACGCCCGAGTGATAGGTGACGTTCGCGAAGGCGCGCAGCAGATCGCCCGTCCGCACGACCGGCAGTGTTGCCTGCCAGGATCGGGCCGCCTTCAACGTTGACGCCCGACGCCAGAACCGATTGGGCGACGGTTTTTCGCCCAGCGTATAAAACACCTCCACTTTCTCGACTGGCGCCTGATCGGGAATTTGCACGTCGGCCAGGGGATCGCCTGCCGAGTCGAGCCGCAGCGTCACTTTCGGCTCGGCGGGGAACGGCGGGCCGTCTTTGAGTTGCCAATCCATCCACGCCGGCAAGTTGTTGCCTTGGGCGCCGTCGATATGGTGGTTGTAGCGCGGCGTGAAGGCGACCCGCCACGGCCCGCGGACTTGCCCGAGAATTTCGTAGGCGTTGTCCATCCACCCGTGAAAATCATTCGTAGCGTCTAGCAGGAGCAGCGGACGGCGAATCGACGAGGCGTACCCCTCGGGCGCGAGCACTCGCTTGAACAGAACGACCGCCGGTTCGAGTTCGCGGAAGCCCCAGGCGGTTTTGTGTTTGTCGAAGTTGTAACCGCAGCCATAAATCGGGACTGCGGTCTTCACGCGTTCGTCGGTGGCGGCGACGAGCCAGCACAGGGTCCCGCCGATGCTCACGCCGAAGATGCCCAGCCGCTCGCGATCGACCTTGGGATGATACGAGAGGACGGTGAGCGCACGGCGGGCCACTAGGGCCCAGTGGTACCAGCTCGAGGCGCGGGGTGTCGGCCGGATTTGCAGTCCGCCGTTGGCGTGCTCCAGATTGGCCTGGGTTATGGGCCCCCAGTCGGTGACGTCCTTGCGACCTTGCCATGGACCCGTGAAATCGAAACTGACACAGACGTAGCCGCGCCGTGCCCAGAACCGCACCCACTCGAGCGAGGCCGTCTGCCCGCCACCATGAATGTGCAAAATGCCCGGCAGATGCCTGCCGTCGGTCGGAGCGCCGCGGATCGCGAACACGCGAACGCGTCCCTCAGGCTCGCGCTCGGCCGTAAAACGCAACGTCTCGAGATCCACGCCGTTTTCGTGCCAGCTGCGAATCGTTTGGATTTCGAGCTCGGGCGAATCGACCCGAAAATCTCGCCAAAGCTTCTCGGGTGTGTCCAGAATGGGAGCCTGCGCGAATAACGGCGTTAGCCAACCCAGCAGTGCGGTCGCGAGGCCGATAATAAGAGGAGAGAGAAGAAGTTTGGTGAGTCGATTCATCGGTGTGCGGAAGAATGTCGGTACGGATCGAAGGCTGCGAGCGGTCATGCTACCGGCGGCCGGAGATCAAATCGATGCGGGTGCGGCATCGGTGTTGGGTGGCGCGGGCACGGCGAGCACATAGGTGAGATATGCGAGCGCAAGAGTCCCTCCCAAAGTGGCTTTCACCCAGCCCGGAAGTTGACTTGGCGAAATGAAGGCCTCGACCGACGCTGCGATCAACAGCATGGGAATCGTGCCGGCGACAACTTGCACGGAACGGCGCGCGGCGAGGCGCAGCTCGACCGATCGTGAATAGCGCGCGGGAAAGATCAGCGCTTCCGCCATCAACAACCCGGCCCCCGCGCCGATCCAGATGGCGGGCAGCTCGAGCGAGCCGTGCCCGATGACAAACTCCACGAGTGCCGAAAAGAGCCCCGCCCGCATACATGCGGCAAAAATCGCCCCCAGCATGAGCCCGTTCAAAATCACCTGCCACACCGTTCCGATGCCGAACGTGATGCCCAACGCCCACACCAGCAGTGTCACGGTGATATTGTTGGTCGCGATTCGGCTCGAAGCCTGCGGGGCGATGCTCGTGATGTGCTCGGTCCATAGATGTCCCTTGGCCATCCCCTCGCGCATCGCCGGGCTGACAAAGAAGGACTCGAACTGCGGCTGCGCGGCGGCCGCGAGCAAGCCAACCATTGCGGCCACCCAAAAGATCGCTGTGGAAAGCAAGATCGGCCGAGCGGCTGCCCGCACGGTCGACGGCCAGGTCCGCAGCAGGAACCGCCACCAGCTAATTGACGTGCCTCGTCGCGCCTGATATACGACGCTGTGAGTTCGCGCCACCATTCGTTCCAGTTCCTTCACCGCCGACGACCCCGGATAGCGCATGCGTGCGTAGGCCAGGTCGGAGACGGCTCGGCGATACAGCGCGGTGCCGGAGCGGAACTGATCGAGGGGGACGCGCGCGAGTGAGAGCCGTTCGCACTGTTGCACGAAGTCTTCGAGTGCCCGCCACTCGGCATGCCGTGAGTTGATGAACTGATGAACGTTCACAGTGGCGGCCTCTTACAGCTCGAAACGACGATCCGCACACCCGAGAATCTCGAGCTGACGTACGCTCTGGCCGGCGCGGGGAGCCGGGCGGCGTCGTACCTGATCGATTGTTTCATCCTGATCGTCGCCTCTCAGCTCGGGATCAATCTGTTGATTGGCCTGACAGCGCTGCCGCTCGGCCCCGAATGGGCCGCGGCTATCGCGGGTTTGATCGCGTTTGTGATTTTCAACGGCTATTTCATTTTCTTTGAATGGCTCTTGAGTGGCCAAACTCCCGGCAAGCGGCTCGTTGGTATTCGCGTCATCAAAGTCGGAGGCTATTCGCTCCGGTTCCTCGATGTCCTGTTGCGAAACCTGATGCGATTCGTCGATTTTCTCCCGGTGTTCTATGGCATCGGCGCGGCGAGCCTGCTGATGACTTCGCGCTGCCAGCGGTTGGGTGATTTGGTCGCCGGCACGTTGGTGGTCTATCAGGATCCTTCTGACTCGGACGATCTGCTGTTGCCGATTGCAGTCGACTCAGTCGGCGAGCCGGTGTTGCCGGCAGGACGACTGTCGGCTGTCCCCAGCAGGATCGTGGATCTGGCGGTCGAGTTCGTGATTCACCGCGATCAACTGGCCCCGCGCTATCGTCAACAGATCGCCGTCGAGCTGAGCGCGCTGATCGCAAAGGTTGGCGGCCTGCCTCTAGAGCCGACGCAAAGTGCCGAATCGTTCCTGGCCGCCGTTATCCGGCAGTCCGGGCGAATTCCGACAGCGGCGTCTGCACCGGATTTGTTAGCTGAACGCCCTTCTTATTGAAGAGGCGATAGGCAATCTGTTGTCGCAGACGAGTGAGTCGGCTGTCGGTGTCGATCACTCGGGTTCCGGCCCAGCGATCGCCGTAGCGACGCATGAGCGGGTCGCGGAACGGCACCGAAAGATCGAACAGGTTAAAGAACGGGATCATCAGGCTCAGCCAGCGAATGAAGGCCTGGCCCGAGCCGAGCGGGGTTTGTCCGTCGTTGCTGCGGACGACGTGAATTCCAAAGAGCCGCTTACCCGGACCGGCGTCGCCAAAGATGCGATCGCGGAAAAGGAAGACGATGGCATTGAGGAACCAGAAGAGATAAATGAGCCCACCGCCCTGCTGCTGCGTAAGAATACGCGAGTCTATCATGATTCCGATCGCGACGAACGGTATCAGGACCAGCAAGCCGGCAAGCAGGAACGAATCCACGATGTAAGCGAATGCGCGGGCGTTATAGAGCTTGGCCTGGCAGCGGCGGCAGAAATAAAACTGTCGATTGAAGGGCTTTGCCTGCAGCTTTTGACAGTAGGGGCCGCCGCACCGCAAGCAGACAAGCACGGCAGGCTGGTTCTTCCAAACGCAGGGAATGCTGTCCTGCGCCAGGGCCAGGCGATCTTTCTTGCGACGGGGCCACGCCGCGCTCAACTTGTCGCCGTGCGACAGCAAATTGGCGCCAGCGGGAATGCCCTCGCGCACACTGGGCACGTCGATCACCGGTCGCTTGGTCATCTCGGTGCAGTGGCGGACGAGCGTGTTGGGCGAGATCACTCCCTCGCCCAGAAAACGTACGAGCGTGGCGCGGGACGCCGGACCGTAAATCTCGTCGTCCGCCGATTCGATCCACCAACCGATGCTGTAGCGATCCGCCGGTATCGTGGCCATCGACCCGTCTCCTGATTTCAGTTCGCCACCAAGCCGCAGCGCTATTCTGTCCCGTCGCGATGCACGAGATTCGATTGACTGGTGACTTTTTCTTAATTTCGCCGTCGATTGCGAAGCGGTATAGTCTAGCACTCTCAATTTGTGGCCGAAACAACCGAATTCTGCGTTTGGCGATTGCCGGTCGTTCATAGCCGGGCAGTCGGACAACTCCTGTTCGATGACGACGCGTCATTCCTCGCTAACTCGACGGGCCCTCGTGCAGATGGATCTGGCGTTCTGGTATCTGCATGCGCACTTCGCGCAGTTAGCGGCACTGGCGACGCCGATGCTGGTGGCCATTTTTGCAATGGCCGTCGTCCTGGTGTCGATCACGCAGACTTGGGATCTGCCGGGTGTCTTGCTCTACGTCCTGTACGCCATCGTCGTTCCGACGATCGTGCTGTGGTTGGGGGTTTTTCTCCCGCTGCCGAGCGCCGTCTTCGCCTGGCGGCGTGCGTCCGGGACACTGCCGGAGACGGGCGAATGTTTTCAGTTCTGCGTCCAGCGGATGGGGCGCTTGATTCCCGTCGCGCTGCGGCTGTTCGTGTACTACTTTCTTTGGTTTGTCTTCTTTGGCGTCCCGCTGTTGTACTTTGGACCGCGGACCTGCGCTGCGCCGGCAATCGCATTGTTTGAAGACGAGCGGCGGATCTTTCAGCGCTCCAAGCGACTGCTCAAGGAAGATACGGCGATTTATATCTTGGCCGCGCTCTATCTCGGCACCTTTCTGGCGCTCTTGCTGCTTTTGTTTCTGCCGCGCATCTTCCTCGCCTCCCAGGGGCGACTGGTGGAAAGCTCGACCTCGCGCTGGCTGGCCGACCACCTGTGGATCGGCGAAGCGTTGGGCTGCGCCGTGTTGATTTCTGCCGTGGCGGTCGGTTGGTGCATTTCGATGACGCTGCTCTATCGGGAAGTGCGGATCGTCCGCGAGGGCGAGTTCTTGCGGGACAAAGTTGACGAGCTGCGGCGCGAGTACCTGGCGGCCCAACCCTCGGAAGCATCCGTGCGGCCATGAATGCGTTCCTCGTTTCCACGGTGCTTTCGCTCGCGACGTTCGCCGCGCCGCCGGGTGGCGACCGCGTGCCGGCGGTCACTCCTCGGCCGGCCGCCGCGCCGGGCGATCGTGCGACGGAGGTCGCCCGCCACGTGTTCGAGGGATCGCCCTTCTGGTGGAAACATCGCCAGGCGATCGAAGACCCGACGCGCGGTTTGACCATCTTCGATCGCATTTGGCAGGCGCTCGCCGAAGTGGGCCATTTTTTCAAATGGGTCGTGCTGAAGATCCTGAAGTTTCTGTCGTGGCTGATGCCGCATTGGGTCATGGGTGACCTGGGTGCTCCGACCGGCGGTACGAGCTGGTTGCTGTGGGGACTGGGAATCCTGGCGCTGGTGGTCATCGCCTTCCTGATCTATCGCACGGTGCGACGTCGCCGGCTGCTGACGGACGGAATTGCGGCCGAACCGCTTCCCGAGCCGGAACGTCTTCCCGATGCGATGTTGCTCCTGACGCGCGCGAAGGCGGCGCTCGACGCGGGTGACACGTTCGAGGCGTTGCGGTTGGCCTTCCATGCGGTGCTCGCGAGTCTGGAAGATCGCGGCATCGTCCGCTACGACGCGGCGCGTACCAACAGCGAGTACCTCCGCGACCTGCGCCCGCAGCCGACGCTCGCCGCGGGCTTTCGTCGCGTCGCCCTGCCCTTCGATCGAGCCTTTTACGGCAAGATTCGGCCTGAACGCGCCGACGTCGAGCGGACCCTCGAATTCTGTCAAAACCTGCTGATGGCTCCGGCGGCGTCGACATGAGCCGAATCTCACGACGGAATCTCTGGTTGCCGGCGGCCGCCGCGGTGTTCATCGTCGCGATCGCGTGGTGGGGGGCCAGCGCCTCGATCGGCTTTGAATCGAAATTGCGATGCTGCGTGTTCGATCCGGGCACCGGCGGCGGCTTGGGCGTGGTGCAATGGGCGCGACAGATGGGAATTCCCGTGCGCGCCTTGCAGGATCCACTTTGGGAAGCCGTCGGGACGGAGAGTTCGAAGACTGGAAACTGTTTTCTGACCGCGGGCAACGGCGCCTGGTCGCCTTGGAACGAAGAGCTGACGCGCGAGGATTGGTCGCCGCTTAAGAGCTGGATTGCGCGAGGCAACTCGCTGATCGTGGTCACAAGTGACCCGAGCACTCTGCCCAAAACTGTGTTGGATGACCTGTGGCCTCCCGATGCGAACAGCGGCTTCAAAAGTGGCTCCGCCGCGCCGACAACCGCGAAAGGCGGCGTGCCGAGCGGCTCGAGCCGGAACGATTCGCACAAAAAATCGGGGGAGGAAAAAGAGACAGCCGAAGAGGACGAGTTCGATTTCGGCAGTTCCGACGTCGCGGCCATTCCGGCGACCTCGACCGCCACGCTTCCGGACAAGCAAATGCTGACCGTGCGCGCCAACGGCCCGCGTTGGCCGAAAACGCCCGAGCACACGGAAGCGGGGCGGGACGTGCACGGCGTGGTGTGGGTGCGAAAGGAGATTGGGAAGGGATCTCTTTATCTCTTGCTCGACGATTTCGCCTGGACGAACGCGGGCTTCGATGCGGATGGCAACGCCAAGACGCTCGCGGCGATCTTGTCGCGCGAGGTGCATGGCGGCGTCTTCGGGTTCGATGAGTATCGGCACGGCCATGGGCGGGCGGAATCGTTTGCGGCTTACCTGCTGCGACTGCGGGGTGGCACCGCATTCTGTCTGATCGCGGCTCTGTTGGTGGGCCTCTTCTTGCTCGGTCGCAATATCCGCTTCGGCGCGCCGGAGCCGTATGTCGTCGTCGAGCGTCGAAGTGCACGCGAATACGTCGAAGCGGCCGCGTTTCTCAATGAGCGGGCGCGGGCGGCCCCGCTGGCCGTCGAAAGCATTGTTCGGCGTTTGCGCTCGGTCGGGCTCAAACGGGGCCATCTGAGCGCGGAGATGGCCGAGCTATTGCAGCAGGCGGACCGCGTTGCCGCGAGCGCCGAGCGACCCGCCAAACCGACCGAGATTTGTGCCCTCGTCCGGAGAATGATTGCTCTGAGGAAGAAACTCTATGGATCTTGATCGTGTCCGCCAGCAAGCGGAGCAGGTTCACGGCGGCTTGCAAAGCGTTTTCGCCGGCCAGGCCGAGTTGCTCGATCAACTTGTCGGCACGTTCTTCTGCGGCGGCCATGCGCTGCTCGAAGGTGTTCCGGGCGTCGGCAAAACGCTGATCGCCAAGGCTCTGGCCCGGCTGCTGGGGCTGGAATTTCGCCGCGTGCAATTCACGCCCGACCTCATGCCATCCGACATCCTCGGCACCGAGACGTTTCAATTGGCGACGCAGAGTTTTCAGCTCCGCAAAGGCCCGATTTTCACAACAGTGCTGTTGGCCGATGAAATCAACCGCACACCCCCGAAGACGCAGGCCGCCCTCCTGGAAGTGATGGAGGAACGCACGGTCTCGCTGGGAAACGAAACTCACCGGCTCTCGCCCCTGTTCACGGTCTTTGCCACCCAAAATCCGGTCGAGTACGAAGGTACCTATCCGCTGCCCGAGGCTCAGATCGATCGGTTCCTCACCAAGCTGCTCGTCAA
>Ga0210396_10002129_pt1 | contig 20438 bp, 19 predicted proteins | sample IncBWH17OmetaG_FD_155466 | JGI IMG/M metagenome (GOLD analysis project Ga0210396, IMG submission 155466) | Forest soil microbial communities from Barre Woods Harvard Forest LTER site, Petersham, Massachusetts, United States - Inc-BW-H-17-O ... | reverse complement strand
TTCCAGACCCGGAACTGCTCATCCGGACCAGTGGCGAACAACGCATCAGTAATTTTCTGCTTTGGCAGATTGCATATGCAGAGTTGCATTTTACGGAGAAACTCTGGCCTGATTTCAGAAAAGAAGATCTGTATGAGGCCATCCTTGATTTTCAGGGACGGGAAAGAAGGTTCGGAAAAACCAGTGAGCAAATAGCGACCTGAAATTTTGCAATGAAAAAAAGCTTTTTTACTTATCTGTTCTTCCTGATCGCTGCTTCATGCAAGCTCTATGCACAGAACCAGCCTCTGAATCTCAGTACTGCTGATACCACCCAGTTTTCATACAATGTTCCCAAAGAATATATCATTGCTGATATAACCTTTAGCGGTGCAGATAATATTGCCGACAAGTCAGTACTTAAACTGGTTACCGGTCTCTCCGATGGGGACAAAGTAAATGTACCTGGCGAAAAAATTTCAGATGCTATTCAGAACCTGTGGCGTCAGGGTCTTTTTGAAGACGTTCAATGTTTTGCCACCAAAACGGAAGGAAATCATATTTGGCTCGATTTTAAAGTCGTAGAGCGGCCACGACTGGACAATTACTACTTCAATCCTAAAAGCGCCATTAAAAAATCAGATCAGGATGATATCCGTTCGCGCATAAAAATTTCGAGACGAAAAGTAATTACAGAATATGTTCTGGAGTCAACCAAACAAAGCATCATTGATTTCTATGTCAACAAAGGATACCTGGATGCCAGCGTAACCATTGAACAACAGCCAAGCCCTATCGACAAACGAATGGTTGTCCTGATGCTTACTGTAAACAAAGGACCTAAAATTAAAATACAGGATATCTTCATTTACGGCAATGAGCATATAAAGCCATGGAAACTGTATCATGCCATGGATGATACCAAAAGAAAAAGAATCTGGACTATCTTCAGCTCCTCCAAATTCATTGAAGATAACTACCGTAAAGACAAAAAGAGCCTTATTGATAAATTCCGTGAAAAAGGATACCGCGATGCGGCCATCGTAAAAGATACCGTCTATCGTTCTGCGCCTAACCGGGTAACTATTGCCATTACTATCAAAGAAGGCAACCGTTATTATTTCAACAATATTAACTGGGTAGGTAACACAAAATACACATCAAAAGATCTTTCCAACCGTCTTGGTATCAAAAAGGGCGACGTTTTTGACCAGAGTCTGCTCGATGCCCGTTTGTTTATGAATCCTAATAGTACCGATGTCAGTTCTCTGTATATGGACGATGGTTATCTGTTTTTCCAGGTTACACCGATAGAAGTGCATATCGACAACGACTCGATTGACCTTGAAATGCGTATTTATGAAGGGAAGCAGGCCATCATTAACAAAGTAACGGTAACGGGAAATACAAAAACCAATGATAAGGTTATCATGCGGGAAATTAGGACAAGACCGGGACAGCTCTTCCGCCGTTCCGATATCATCCGTTCCCAACGAGAGCTTTCTGTAATCGGATTCTTCGACCCTGAAAAAATGACTGTCAATCCAAAGCCCAATCCGGCTGATGGTACTGTAGATATCGAATATACGGTTCAGGAGAAACCTTCCGACCAGCTTGAACTTTCGGGCGGTTGGGGTGCAGGACGTATTGTAGGTACGCTTGGAGTTTCTTTTAATAACTTTTCTGCCCGTAAAGCCTTTAAGAAAAATGCATGGAGACCTCTACCTGCCGGTGATGGCCAACGTCTCAGTATCAGAGCCCAATCAAACGGTACGCTTTATCAAAGTATCAACGCTTCCTTTACCGAGCCCTGGCTAGGTGGTAAAAAGCCAAACTCTCTGACATTCTCAACCTACTACTCGGTTCAGTCTAACGGGCTTGCTCTCGATGATCCAAGCCGTACCTCTTTCAATATTTGGGGGGTAACAGCAGGTTTTGGCTCGCGTCTGAAAAAACCGGATGATTATTTCAGCTTTTTCGGAAGCCTGAATTATGCCTATTACACCTTGAATAACTTCGCCAACGTATTCTCGTTCAGCAATGGCTTCTCCAACAATATCAATGTACAGGCAACCATTTCCCGGAGCAATCTGAACAAAGCCCCTACCGAATTTGTAACAAGAGGTGGAACCATGAGTCTTACCGGACAGTTTACACCTCCTTATTCATTATGGGAAAATGTGAATTATGCCATTACCTCTGATCAGCAGAAATACAAATTCCTCGAATTCTATAAACTGAAATTTACAACCCAGTGGTTCACACCTTTAATTGGCAACCTGGTTTTGAATGCCCGTGCCGGATTTGGATTCCTTGGATACTATAATTCCAAACTGGGCTTTACACCTTTCGAGCGTTTTTATCTGGGAGGAAGCGGTCTGACAGGTTATTCTCTGGATGGACGCGAAATTATTGCCATGAGAGGATATAACGATGGTTCACTTTCAGCCACTACCGGCTCTCCCCTTATCAATAAATACACGCTCGAGCTCAGATACCCTATTACCCAGAGCCAGGCGGCAACTATTTACTGCCTTACTTTTGTGGAAGCAGCTAATACATACGACTCTTTTGCTTCCTATAATCCTTTCCAGGTTTATCGCAGTACCGGGGTGGGTGTCAGAGTGTTCCTTCCCATGTTTGGTCTTCTGGGACTCGATTATGGATGGAGGTTGGATGATGTACCAAGCAATCCGGGCATGCAGCGGGGACAGTTGCACTTTACAATTGGCGCGAATCTTGGAGAGCTCTAAGAATAAGTTGACATTATATATCTAAAATCTTAACGAATGAAAAAGCTCCTATTCTCCCTGGCAATCGCAACCCTTGCATGGACCGGTGCCTCTGCTCAGAAATTTGCCTATGTGGATACGGATTATATCCTTGGACAGATACCAAAGTATAAAGAAGCCCAAAGCGAGTTGGACAAGATTTCAACCCAGTGGCAAAAGGAAATTGAGGCTAAGTTCCAGGAAGTGGATAAGCTTTATAAAAACTATCAGCAGGAGCAGGTATTGCTTACCGATGACCTTAAAAAGAAACGGGAAGCTGAAATAGTGGGCAAAGAAAAAGAAGCCAAAGATCTCCAGAAAGCAAAATTCGGAGTGGATGGTGAACTTTTCAAGAAACGCCAAGAGCTTGTAAAACCTATTCAGGACGAAATATACAATGCAGTAAAAAAGATGGCTGAGGGGGGTAATTATGCCGTCATCTTTGACAAATCAAGCGACCTGACAATGCTCTATACCAACCCTAAATACGACGAAAGCGATAAAATTCTGGAACAGCTCGGGTATAGCAAAAAGGGATCCGGAAAATAAACATATATTTGCCCCCGATTAAACATAAATCTTACCATCAAATGAAGAACTTTTTCCGATCTATCCTTGCAGCAGGATTGATCCTGACAATTACAACGGGTGTGAATGCCCAGAAAATAGGTCATATCCATCTCGATTCTTTACTGGTTCTTATGCCAGAAACAAAGAAAGCAGATGCTGATGCACAGGATTATTACAAACAACTGGAGCAGACATTGCAAAAAATGCAGGGTGCATATCAGGCCGATCTGGAAGATTATCAAAAAGCTGCAGCTGACCCAAATACCAGCCAGCTGATAAAAACAGCAAAAGAAAATAGTCTGCAACACCAGCAACAGGGTTTGCAGGAGTTTCAGCAAAATGCACAGTCTGATTTTCAAAATAAAAAGAATGAACTGCTGAAACCAATCTACGACAAGGCCAACAAAGCCATTGCAGAAGTAGCCAAAGCCGGTTCCTATAAATATGTATTTGATACCAGCTCCGGTATTGTCATTTATTACGAAGCAAGTGACAACCTGATGCAGGCGGTAAGAACCAAATTGAATATCCCTGCTAATGCAGTACCATTTAACAGTGGTGCGCAAAATGATGGATCGGGTGGAGCAAAACCTGCTAACGGAGGCAAAACCCCTCCCCCATCACCTAAAAAATAAGGAAATTATTTATCCTTGTCTAAACTGAACACCCTTTTGAAAGCTTCCGACCCTATCGGGATCTTCGATTCGGGTATAGGCGGACTTACTGTAGCCAGCGCTATTACCCGGTTGCTGCCGAATGAAAAGCTTGTTTATTTCGGCGATACAGCTCATTTACCTTACGGAGAAAAATCTGCGGATGCCATAAAATATTATGGCATCCGTATTAGTCAGTTTCTCCTTGAAAAACATTGCAAACTTATCGTTATTGCCTGCAATACCGCATCGGCACAAGCCTATGAAACCGTCAAGGATTTTGTAGGCAACCGGGCACTGGTATTGAATGTGATAGACCCCGTTGTAAAAGAGGTGACCGAAAAGCTCAAAACCAAACACATCGGGGTAATTGCTACCAAAGGAACCATTCGTTCCGATATCTATTCAAAAAAAATCAGAGCGGCTTCCAAAAACGTGGAAGTGTCTTCCCTGGCCACTCCCTTGCTCGTATCCATGATAGAGGAAGGCTTTTTCAACAATAAAATAAGCCGGGCGGTCATACATTCTTATCTCGAACGACCTAAGCTCAAAAAGATAGATGCCCTTATCCTGGCCTGTACACATTTCCCGCTTATCCGTCAGGAAATAGAAGAGTATTACAACAATAAAGTTCAGATAGTTGATTCAGCAGGAGTAGTGGCCGAAGAAATCGTGAATCTGCTCAAAAAACACAAGCTCGAAAACAAGGAGAAGAACCCCACTCACCGTTTCTATGTTTCCGACTATACCGACTCATTTGAAAAAAGCACTGCCTTTTTCTTTAAAGGAAAAATCAAGCTGGAGAAAGCTGATATCTGGAAATAAACCGTAAAAAAGGATCCGGAAACAGGATAAAATTATTTAAGAGAAATACGTTACATTCGCGTAATCTACCACCTCTATACAATGAGAAAAATCGCTTTCGCTTTTGGAATATGTCTGATGGGAATAGCGTGCTTTTCTTCCTGTAAAAAATGCACGACCTGCACCGCCATCGATACAAATGGCAAAGTCATTGCCCAACAAGAGTACTGCAGCTCCAGCAGCTCCAATATGACCACATTCGAAAACAGTTTCAAGACTACCTATGGTCATTCATCTGTTTGTAAGCCTCAATAAAACAAATGTTTAGGATTGAGGTTCGGGTTTAAACCATCCGGAATACATTACATAATTATCTGCAATCCTTTTTATTTCTCCTCTTACCAGTTCCTGGCTTACTTCTTTGATTTTTTTTGCGGGTACTCCTGCGTAAAGAGAACCCGCTTCCACCTTCGTATTTTCTGTCAACACAGCGCCCGCAGCAATAATGCTATTGCTTCCTATTTCACAATTATCCATAACAATGGCCCCCATCCCTATGAGCACATGATCGTGTATCGTGCTTCCATGCACAATGGCATTATGCCCGATTGATACATCATTCCCGATAACAGTCTTTGTTTTCTGATAAGTACAATGGATCACAGCCCCATCCTGCACATTCACTTTGTTTCCCATGCGAATACTGTTTACATCACCCCTTACCACGGCATTGAACCAGATACTGCACTGATCACCCGTGATCACATCGCCAACAACAGTTGCATTCTCGGCCAGATAACAGTCGTTACCAAATTTAGGATGAATGCCTTTTACAGGTTTAATAAGAGCCATCAGGATTTAAGAATTATGATTTATGAATTGGACGTTGGGATTTAATACTGAACCAGATTGCAGGAGAAATAAAACATACTCGGTCTTAAAAATCATAAATCTTAAATCGCTTTTTGTTTAAACTTATAATCCATATTATAATGCAGCCCAACACTTTCTTTTCGTTGCATAGCCTGTTTGATAATGATATAAGCCACATTGATAATATTTCTCAGTTCGCATAAACGGGGCGAAACGGTTGTTTGCTGATAAAGAGCTTCATTCTCTTTGTACAAAATCTCCAACCGGTCGAATGCCCGTTTCAAACGCAGATCAGAACGGACAATTCCAACATAATTGCTCATGATAGCCTGTACTTCTTTCAGGCTTTGTGTTATAAGAATCATTTCTTCCGGATGAGCCGTACCTTCTGCGTTCCATGCGGGAACTCCATCCTGCCAGGTATTCGAGGCCTTGCATTTTATGGCGCTTATTGCAGCCCTGTGTGCAAACACGACGGCTTCCAATAGTGAATTACTCGCCAGGCGATTAGCTCCGTGCAAACCGGTACAGGAGCACTCTCCTACTGCATAGAGGTTTTTAATATTGCTTTCTCCGGATTGATTCACCTTTATTCCTCCGCACATAAAATGAGCCGCGGGCACTACCGGTATATATTGTTTGCTTATATCAATGTCATAGCTTAGACATTTACGGTAAATGTTGGGGAAATGCCGGATAAAATCATCCACATCCAGGTGGGTACAATCGAGCCAGACAAAATCATCGCCCCTTCCTTTCATTTCATTGTCAATTGCCCGGGCCGTAATATCTCTCGGAGCCAGGCTGCCACGATCATCATAACGCTCCATAAATGTTTTTCCGTCCTGTGTCTTAAGCACTCCCCCAAAACCTCTTACGGCCTCAGAGATCAGGAATGATGGATGCTCTCCGGGATGATACAAAGCAGTAGGATGAAACTGGAAAAACTCCATATTCTCAATCTTTCCCTTGGCACGATATACCATAGCCACTCCATCACCGGTAGCAATAACCGGATTGGTGGTGGCAGCATACACATTGCCGGCGCCACCGGTAGCCATCAGACAGGTTTTGGCCAATACCGTCTCCACTTTGTCTGTCTTCAGATTCAGGATATACGCCCCATAGCAGGCAATATCGGGAGTACGACTGTTAACAGTTGCCCCCAGATGATGCTGGGTAATAATATCAATGGTAAAATGATGATCCAATACCTGGATCCGTGAATGCTTATGCACCTGATCCAGCAAAGCTCTTTCTATTTCATAACCGGTCACATCTTTATGATGGAGTATCCGATGTTCGGAATGTCCGCCTTCGCGTGCCAGATCAAACTCGCCGCTGCTTTTCTTATCAAACTTAGCACCCCACTCGATCAGCTCCCTGATGCGGTCGGTTGACTCCCGGATAACCATCTCCACCACTTCCGGATCGCACAATCCGGCCCCTGCATTCAGGGTATCGGCTATATGTTTGGCATATGAATCTGGGTCATACATCACGGCTGCAATACCGCCCTGGGCATACTTGGTATTGCTTTCATCCTCATTGGATTTTGTCACTACGCATACCGTGCCATGCTCTGCCACTTTGAGTGCGTAACTAAGTCCGGCAATACCGGAGCCTATAATCAGGAAATCTACTTTCTTAGCCAAAATGCCTACCTTTGTTAGATAAATGTAAGCGAATTTACGAATTTGTATCCGACTGTTAAGCTATGGAACCGATCCTTCAAAAACCCGTTATTATATACGCCGAAAGTACTCCCAATCCGGCCTCGATGAAATTCGTTGCTAACCGCTTCCTTATTCCGGAAGGTGCCACCGTTCAATATCTGAACGCTTCTGAAACCAAGGGCTCACCCCTTGCCAAGGCTCTCTTTCTGTTTCCTTTTATCAAAGGTATTTTTATCAGTGGTAACTATATTACGCTTTCAAAAATAGAAGCCGTATCCTGGGATGATATCACCCTGGAATTAAGAGAGTTTCTCAAAACTTTTCTTACCGATCATAGCGAAGTAGTTACCGAGCTTCCACAGGCCGAAGTGCATACAGACAATTCTTTTCAAACCAAAACATCGGTATTTACCGAGCACACAGCGCCTCAGACTGAAACCGAGCATAAGATCGTGGAAATCCTTGAACAGTATATCCGTCCGGCTGTTGAACAGGACGGAGGATTAATCACCTTTCGTTCCTTTATCGACGGAGTGGTTACGGTGCAGCTCAAAGGAGCTTGCAGCGGATGTCCTTCGTCTACCATGACTTTAAAAGCCGGAATAGAAGGGTTATTAAAACGCCTCGTTCCAGGTGTTAACGAAGTAGTAGCCGAAGCTGTTTAACTATTTGCCATAGCCATAACGGCTATGCTCACTTTTACAGGAGCCGCCTTTTGCAGGGTATTCACACAGGCTTCCAGTGTGGCACCGGTCGTTACCACATCATCAGCCAGCAATATATGTTTCCCAGCAAGACTGGCAGCAGTATGTATCCGGAATACACTTTCCACATTTTTCCAGCGGTTGAATCTGTTTTTCCGGGTTTGTGTTTCCGACCGTTCCTCTCTTCTCAGTACCGCCGTATCTACCGGAATCTTTAATGAAGATCCCAATCCACGGGCAAAATATTCACTTTGATTATATCCCCTTTTTCTTTCCCTGGCTATATGCAGGGGCACTGGAATAACATAATCGCAGGTGTTAAACGGGTGAACCTCTTTTAAATGCACTCCCAGCAGCCTGCCTGCCTCATATCCTATCTCTTTTCTTCCTTTGTATTTAAGCTGATGGATAAGATGCTGAACACCTCCTCCTTTCTGAAAGGTATATAAAGCGGCTACTGACTCCAGACGCACCCTACCCCAGAATATCCGGCTTACCGGATGGTCAGGATTTAAATGCGAACCTGTTTGCGGAAGCGAATAATGACAGGCCGTACAGATAAACCGTTCCCCGTTTTGCATAGGACAGGAGCAGGCGGGACAGCGTTCGGGAAACAGGAGGGACAGAAAATCAGCGGGATAGCGTTTCCAGAATGCAGCAAAGGATGCCATTGTTATTGACTTTATATTGTTAGCATATCGGTCTTAAACCTATTCTCCTTCCGAACGAAATGCGTAATTTTGTCTCGTATAGTTTAAGTATCAGACCCCAAAATAATCATTTCATCGAATGGAAAATACAGTTCAACAGGAATCCGCATCGGGTAAAGAAGTAAAAAAGGAAAAAAAGAGACGGGGTGTGGCCGTTCTTTGGGTTCTCATTCTGCTGCTCGCCGGAGGCAATGGTTATCTTGCCAAGCTGTACTTTGATGAAAAACAAAAAGAAGATCGTACTGAAGTAATCGTAAAACAAGTATTCATTGAACGCGAAAATGTGAAATCGGATCTGCTGAAAGTGCAGGAAGAATATGCTACCCTGCAGACGAGCGATGCCAAAGTGAACAAAGAACTGGACGAAAAAAGAGCCTATATAGCTGAGCTTTTGGAAGAAGCCGACAAACACAAAGGAGATGCCTATGTGATTATGAAGCTGAAAAAAGAAACGGAGACGCTTCGTAAAATCATGAAACATTATGTTTATACCATTGACTCTCTGGGACAGCTCAATCAAAGTCTTATTGCGGAGAAAAAGACGATGTCAGCCGATCTGAACAAAGAGAAAGATAAAACCGTAAACCTGAGCAAAGAAAAAGAAGATCTTCAGAAACAGGTTGATATGGCTGCCTTGCTTAAAGCCACCAATTTTAAAGCCATTGGTATCCGTACCAAGTCAGGTGGCAAGAAAGAACTGGAAACACCAAAGGCTTCCAAGGTGGAAAAGATAAAAGTATCCCTCTCCTTTGCTGAAAACCCGCTGGCAAAGAAGGGGCCCCGCACAGCTTATTTCCGCATCATGACTCCGGATGGAAAGGAAATGTACAAATCGCCTGAAAACACGTTTACTTTTGACGGTGCTAAAGGTTACTACGCAGGCAAACAACCTTTTGAATACAATGCCGCCGAAATAAGCCTCACATCGTACTGCAGCAATAACGGCGATAAATTTCTTCCCGGAAAATACATGCTCGAAGTAACCGTTGATGGCTCCGTGGTAGGAAGCACTACCCTGGTACTTGAATAACACCCCTTGCTTTTCAAATATAAAGCAGAAAAGATCTCTTCCTTTTAAAAACAAAAATTACGCATTAGCTCGTAGGGTATAGTTGGTATGGGTGGGAATAATGATTCGACTGGAAATGTATCGACTTCGGGATCTATTACTTCTTAAATCCGATCAATACCGACACACAGCCTTCTGTATTCAGCTGGGTTTTATCTACTTGTTCGGGAACCTTTACGGTAAGTGTAAGCTGTGTGGTTTGCTGTACGGTAAAATCCCAGGTATCGGTATACGTGTCTCCGTCTTTATTTTTGAAAACCGTTTTTCCGCTGGCATCCATCACCTGAAACTCGATGGCTTCCAGCACTCCTTCACCCACTACCACAATACGGTAGCTTTGGCCGGAATTAAAATTCAGAATCATATCGGCGCTCTGACCGGGCGACATGGTAGTTGTGTTCAGCTGTCCGTTGGTGATGTAAGGAGCGAGCTTAGGCAATGCATTTTTCTTGGCAAATGATTTACACTGAGCCTGAAGATTGTTGCCAAACAAACTGCAACAAACCAGCATAAATACAAACATGTAACGGTTGAACATGAAAATGTTTTTTCGTTGGAAAAAGAATAAAGCAATAAATCAATCTCGTATAAAAGAGAGGCTCAGGATTTATTAATGATCTTGGTCCTGATTGCTTCCGCTTTTTTGGAAATTTCCGAAATGTCTTCTTTTGTCACGTCAAACTTAGCTCCTCCACCAACAGTAGTAACCTTTGTATTGGGGTCTGTACTGGTGGCACTTTGCCCTGCACTGGTTTTAATTTTTGCAAACGAATCTCTCAGATCTATCAGGTCGCTCAGGATCATAGCTACATCCTGATCTTTCTTTTGTTCGGTCATCAAACCGATCAGGTTATCAAGGCTCAGTTTTTGTTCGGCAATACGTACATTGATTTCTGCACTATTCTTGGATTGGGAAATACGGGTGGCTATATACAACCCTTCTATCCATCCTCCTGCTACGATGAGGGCAGAGGTAGAAGGACGCTGGTTATCCTGAAGATAAGCATCGGCGGTCCAGTAGGCATCCGAAATAATAGAAAGCAGGGAGTCGCGGTTGTTGCTATTAGCCTGCATACGATCCATCGTATTTTCACCAAATGCTTCGGAGATCCCCAGATTGGAGGCAAGGGTATTTACTTTTTTAAGATACAGAAGGGATTCGGAGCTGGCATCAAAAATAGTGGTGAAACTAAGATCTGTTCCATATACACCCAGATTAAGCGCCCTTCCGGCGGAAGTATTGTATTTGGTTGAATTATCCAGCGAGTTCAGATAATCCTTGTTATAGGTAGCCCCGGCCTTTTTCAACAAATCAGCGGTCTCGATAGGAGAAGGCAATGCATAAAAAACTTTTTGAGCATTGGAGGCATCACGTTTCCCTTTTTTCACCGCAGTGGTGTCGGTTGTCGCGTTTTCCTTATCCTCCGAAACGGATGCACTGTTTCCGCAAGAACTCATGATACAGACTCCAGCCAAGATTCCTACGCTCTTTGCTATTACATTCATTCTCATTCCAATACGTATTAAGGTAATTTTAACAAATATAGAAAATTATTAATCCTTACCAAATGATATTCAATGTGCTTCCAGCCAGTTTTTGCCGCATCCCATGCCTACTTCAATCGGCACTTTCATGGCAATGGCAGTACGCATATGCTCCTCTACCACTGGTTTCACCCTTTCCACCTCATCCAGCGGCACATCAAACACCAACTCATCATGTACCTGGAGCAGCATTTTGGTTTTGAATTTTCCTTTGATGAGTTCTTCCTGGATACGGATCATGGCAAGTTTAATCATATCGGCAGCCGAACCTTGTATGGGAGCATTGATTGCATTTCGTTCTGCAAATCCACGAACGGTGGCATTGGCCGAGTTGATATCACGCAGATACCTTCTGCGACCCAGAATGGTTTCTACATATCCTTTTGTCCGGGCTCCTTCAATACATTGATCCATATAGGATTTCAATTTGGGATATTGAGCAAAATAACTCTGGATAATTTCTGCCGCTTCCTTACGTGGAATGTTCAGGCGTTCGGAAAGTCCGAATGCTGATATACCGTATATGATGCCGAAATTAACCATCTTGGCATTCCTTCTCATATCTCCCGTTACAGCCTCCAGCGCCACATTGTACACTTTGGCAGCCGTTGCTGCATGGATATCATGCCCGCTGCGGAAAGCGTTTATCATGCCTTCATCACCGCTCAACTCCGCAATGATGCGCAGCTCTATCTGGGAATAGTCGGCCGACAATAAGGTATACCCTTCCCCTCTCGGAACAAATGCTTTCCGTACTTCCTTACCCCGTTCGGTACGGATCGGAATGTTTTGCAAGTTGGGATTGTCGGAACTTAACCTACCCGTGGCAGCCACCACCTGATTGTAACTGGTGTGGATACGCCCCGTATGTGGGTTGATCAGATCAGGCAAGGTATCCACATAGGTATTCTTGAGCTTTACAAGCTCGCGGTAATCGAGTATTTTACCAACGATAGGATGTTTGCCGGTTAGCTTTACCAGAATATCTTCGCCCGTTGCATATTGTCCTGTCTTGGTTTTCTTAGGCTTCTCCATAATCTTCAGCACTTCAAACAGGATATCCCCTACCTGTTTAGGCGAGCTGATATTAAAACGGGTTCCGGCCATATCCTGTATCTCCTTATCCACATTCAGGATATCTTTTTCCAGTTCCAGCGAAAGCTCTTTCAGTGCATTTTTATCTACCCGTATCCCTTCCGATTCCATGGCTGCCAATACGGGCACCAGAGGCATCTCCATAGTTTCAAATAATTTCTGCGCTCCGCTTTCTTTCAGCATAGGAGCAAATGTTTCCATCAGCTGATAGGCAACATCAGCATCTTCTGCGGCATATTCGGTTATCCTATCTACCTCCACCTCCCGCATGCTAAGCTGGGCTTTCCCTTTTTTCCCTATTAGTGTTTCAATACTCACTGGAGCATAATTCAGATAGGTTTGTGCTAGCACATCCATGTTGTGCCGCATATCGGGCTGGATCAGATAGTGTGCAATCATGGTATCAAACATCCGTCCTTTGAGCTCTACACCGTAGCGCTTCATCACCGACAAGTCGTATTTAATATTCTGCCCGATTTTTGTCACCGATTCTTTTTCAAACAACGCCTTGAATTCATCCACTATCTTCTGTGTGGCTTGCTGATCGGCCGGCACCGGAACATACCAGGCTTCTGCTTTCTTCCAAGAAAAAGACATTCCCACCAGTTCTGCTGTTTGTGCATCCAGTCCCGTTGTTTCGGTATCAAAACAAAATTCAGTCAGTCCGTTCAGATCGTGAATCAATTCCTTACGTTTTGCTTCCGTATCGGCCAGGTGGTATTGATGCGGGATATCGGCAATGGTTTGGAAGTTTTTTATTTCTTCCGCACCGGCTGTTGCTGTTTCCACCTCCACATCCGTCTCTCCTTCGCCCGATCCGAACAAATCGGTCTGTCCTTTGTTTTTTGCCTTTTTCTTTGCAGAAGGGGCATAATCACTTTCCGGAGCTGTACCGGCCGATAGTGGTTCGCCTAATACCTGTTCTGACAAACGACGGAATTCCAGTTCTGAAAATAATTCTTTCAGCATCTCCTTATTCGGTTCCTGACGAATCAGAGACTCCACATCCAGATCAATCGGAGCATCACAGATAATGGTAGCCAGGCGCTTCGACTGGATAGCCATCTCTTTATTGTTCTCCACTTTCTCCTTCATCTTTCCTTTGAGCTTGCCGGTATTTTCGAGCAGGCTCTCCACACTTCCGAAATCCTTGATAAACTGGATCGCTGTCTTTTCTCCCACACCCGGAATACCCGGGATATTATCCACCGCATCACCCATCAGTCCCAGAATATCAATTACCTGGTTTACATTTTTTATCTCCCAACGTTTACATACTTCGTCTACTCCCAGTATCTCCACATCTCCTCCTGCCCTTGCAGGTTTATAGATATAGATATGATCGGATACCAGCTGTCCGAAATCCTTATCGGGTGTAACCATGTAGGTAGTATACCCATGCTGTTCGGCACGTTTGGCCAGGGTGCCTATAATATCATCGGCTTCATATCCAGGCAATTTCACAACCGGTATATTAAATGCTTCCACCATCCGGAATATGTAGGGAATGGCAATACTCAGATCTTCGGGCATTTCTTCCCGATTGGCTTTATAGGCTTCGAATTCGGTATGACGTGCCGTAGGTTCGGCCGTATCAAATACCACAGCCATATGCGATGGATTTTCTTTCTTGATCAGATCGAGCAGGGTAAGGGTAAAACCGAACACGGCTGATGTGTTTAATCCTTTGGAAGTGATGCGGGGTATTTTTTGAAAAGCAAAATAAGCCCGGTATATAAGTGCAAAGGCATCGAGGAGGAAAAGTTTTTTCTTGTGATCAGGTGTCATCTGTATATCGTTGTTTACTTGAAATTGTTCTTTTTAAAGCAAATAAAGATAGAAAAAAAGCCGCCTCTTGTAGAGGCGGCTTTCAATTAGAAGTCGTATATATTATCCTTTCTGAGTCTTGGCCCAGTTATTATACTGTTGAATCACTTCTGTTATTTGCTCATAATCATATTTTTTATCTTCCACCTCTTTTACGAGAGAAGTATTGTCGGCCATATTTTCTTCTACAAATTTCTTGAATTTGCCTTGTTTTACTTTTACCATCTCCTTGGAATTGGCTTTCTCAATAAAATATTCGGAACGGTATACAATCTGATCTCCGCTCTGCCATTCGTACAGATGCTCGTACAGATTGATAGAACCGGAAGCCAGTACTTTTACAAAAGAAAATTCGCCTTCTACCTGACGGGAAATAAAACGGGTGCTATCGAACACATATTCCTTGATCTTGGTGGCATTGAAGTTTTTCTTATCCTCTTCCGAACGCTTCACCATCACCTTGAAATAAGCATCGCTTTCTTTCTTAGGGTTCAGCCTGATTTCTCCCTTAATGGAATCGCCGTTGTTTAGCACTACAAATCCTTTCTTCCATACCATCTGACCGTTCATCGAGAACATGGCCAACAGGAGAACAACCACAGTAAAAATCCGCATCATCTGTATTTTCTTTCTTTGGGGTTTGGGATGTTTGTGCTGCTATTTTTCAAAATACGCACAACATCCTGATTCACTTAACGATCCTAATTCCAAAGAAAATAAATCTTTTCCCAAATTCCCGGGGAGGGGGCTCAAACTTATTAACATTTACAGATTAATAATTTGGAATGAATTGGAGGTCGGAAGCCCTTCTGTTATGGGCACAGCGTATTATTGAAGCCTGATTGCAAGCCACCTTTTTTAATGCACGAAGTTTGTATATTATGGCACTTCCGAATAAATCACCTGGAGCACGGTTTGCCCCACCGCTTGTAAGGTGGTTTTATCTATGATATTCATGTTGTCGGAATGACGGTGGTGATAGAACCCGAAGCCACCCTTTTCACGATCATAATTGATGATATCCACGGTAGGTATCTTGGCGTCGCGGTTGATATAGACATGGTCATCGGTAATGAAACCATCTTCTTTATAGGTAAAGAACCCGGAATAACCCAGATCATTGGCAATACCCCATACCTTTCTCACCAGATCCGGAGCATATTGCATAGACTCTCCCTCCATCGGAAAGGATGCTCCTTTTGCCCCTACCATATCCAACAGGATACCTAAACGGGGGGCGTAGTTATCGGGCAGGTGTTTGGACCAGTATTGCGATCCCAGACACCAGGTATCTTCCTGATGATCTGCTGCGTCGGTACCTTCGGGCTGACCGGTATCTTCGGCATCCAGAAAAATCACATCCACTCCCACTGCCGGATTCTTGCTTTGCAAATCACGCGCTATTTCCAACATCACAGCACATCCGCTGGCGCCGTCATCAGCACCGTCAATCGGTTCTGTTTTGCGTATGCTATCCTGATCGGCAATGTTTCTGGAATCCCAATGGCAAAAAACAGCAATACGCGTATTATTTTCCGGGTGAAATGAACCGGTAATATTTTTAAATGGAAACGATTTCCCTTCGTAGTTTTTTACAATTCCTTCCTGTACTTGCACTTTTAACCCATATGCTTTGAGACGTGCTATAAAATACTGGGCACAGTTTTCATGCGCCTTGCTTTTGAGGGTGCGGGGACCGAAATCTACCTGACGTTTTGTAAACTCATAGGCAGAGTCTGCATTAAATGCGGGGGCTTCGGCAAGCACTGGTTTTGCAGGAGTAGGGTTAGCCGGAGTTTCAGGAGTTGGTTCCTTGGGATGATCGGAACAGGCTGCCAGCCCGGCACAAAGGGCTGTAAAAAATATGATACGCTTAAGAAACATTCCAGCTCGTCCCATCTTTTGAATCTTTTATCGCTATGTTTAATTTATTGAGTTCGTCTCTGATCTTATCGGATACTGCAAAATCTTTTTTCGCTTTCGCTTCCTGACGGATGCTGAGCACCAGACCCATCAATCCTTCTGTCAAACCGCTGCTGCCACCCGATTCGGGCAGGAGGCCCAGCACATCGAAGATAAAGCCTTTCATCATTTTCTGGAGTTGCTCCAGATCTCCGGCAGTAATAGTTTCTGTTCCCGTATGTACGGCGTGGATAATTCGTGCCGCTTCAAAGAGATGCGCAATCAGTACCGGGCTGTTAAAATCATCGTTCATGGCAGCCAGACATTTCTTTTCAAGCACAAAAATATCACTGGTCGATTGGGCTCCCGGCTTCAGCTTAACAAGCAGATCGTAACTGTTCATCAACCGCTGAAATCCTTTCTCACTGCCCTGTAAAGCCTCATTGGAAAAATCAAGTGTGCTGCGGTAATGCGATTGCAGCATAAAAAAACGTACCGTCATCGGAGAGTATGCTTTATCAAGCAAAGGATGATTTCCGGTAAACAGTTCTCCGGGTAAAAAGCCATTGCCTGCCGATTTGGACATACGTGCTCCGTTTACCGTAAGCATATTGGTATGCATCCAGTAGCGCACAGGTGCTTTGTGATTGCACGCCTGACTTTGTGCTATTTCATTGGTATGATGTGTGGCCTGCAAGTCCATGCCACCACCGTGTATATCAAATGTATCACCCAGATATTTGCTGCTCATGGCCGAGCATTCGATATGCCATCCCGGAAAACCCCATCCCCATGGCGATAGCCATTTCATCATCGTTTCTGGTTTGGCCTCTATCCACAACGCAAAATCCAGACGTCCGTGTTTCTCATCCTGTCCGCTCAGCTCGCGGGTGCCAGCCAGCAGATCTTCCAGGTTACGGTTGGTAAGCTGTCCGTAAGGATATTCCTTGCTGTATTTCTCTACGTCAAAATAAACGGTTCCGTTGGCCTCATAAGCATATCCGTTTGCGATAATCGTTTTGATCATCTCGATCTGTTCGCAGATATGACCGGTAGCGGTAGGTTCTATGGACGGAGGCAATGCATTGAGCATGCGCATTACTTCATGAAAACCGAGGGTGTAGCGCTGTACAATCTCCATAGGTTCTACCTGTTCCAGGCGGGCTTTCTTCGCAAATTTATCATCCCCTTCATCCCGGTCGCCTTCCAGATGGCCTGCATCCGTGATATTGCGTACATAGCGCACTTTATATCCTATATACTGCAGATAACGATATACCAGATCGAATGATACAAACGTACGAGCATTGCCCAGGTGTACATCGCTGTATACCGTAGGGCCGCACACATATAGGCCAACAAAGGGTGGGTGTAAAGGCTCGAAAAGTTCTTTTTTCCGGCTCAGGGTATTATAAACAAACAAAGGCTCCGACATCGGAGCCAAAGTTAAACAGTTTTTTAGGAATCAGGTTGTGATTATTGATCTTCCAGAGGAGAATCTCCTTTATAAACACCGCCTTCAAAAAGGACGATACGTTGGAGGATTCCATTATCACTATAGATATATACCTTTCCATCAATCAGTTTTCCGTTTTTAAAGGTTCCGGACTTACTCTTCTGACGGTTTTTGTTGTATATCGTTGCAGGGCCATTGATGTGCTCCAAGTCAACCGGGGCAGCTGAAACAGCTTTCTCTGTTCCTCCCTGAATCTTTTCATCCTTGCTTACTCCGGTTGAGATATTCGGTGCCGGAGGAGGCGTATCTTTTTTCACAGCCACAGCAGGGCCGGTCATATCATAGGTCTTGGTTTTCGTCGGATCGGTATCAATCGTACCTCCATTGAAAAATTTCTCGGCTTTTTTCTGTCCATTCGGGTAGTATTCCGTCACCACCCCATCTTCCTTCCCTTCTTTCCAGTCGCCCTCAATCATCTTCGTCCCATCCTCGTAGTAGTACTGCTGTTTCCCCTCCCGCTTGCCGCTCTCATTAAATTTAAACTGTTGTTGTACGTTTCCGTTATCATAGTAGAGTTTATAGTCCCCTACCCATCGATTATTTTTCCAGTTCCCTTCCTCTGATATTTTGCCGTTATCATGATACATGATGGCATATCCGTTGGGGCGGTTATTCTCATAAGTAAGCTTATTCTGCATGTTTCCGTTAGGGAAATAGTGCTTCCAGATACCTACCTTAAGGCTGTTGAGGTATTTACCCTCTTCCACCTTGGATTCGGCTCCATATTCAGGAAGGTTGGCCAGTTTACCGGTGATTACCCAGGGACCTTGACGTTTCCCATTGGCATCCACCACGTTAAAGGTATCTTTCCCGTTTACCGAAAAAGATTGTGCCACACCTATTCTGCACACCACAAAAAGTAAGATCAGAGTAAATCTTTTCATCGATACAGTTAACTTAAATTGTTTAGAGCAGCGGAGGTCTGTAATGTTCCTCTTATACTTCCGGCGTTAAATATAAGTTTTATTTTTTAGATCAAGAGGCAAAAAACTTCGACCGATGATCCATGGTATGCCAATAAATGCGAGTGTATGCGTTGGATTTGTAACTCTTTTAACGTCCACTCGCTTGTTTAAGTTACAGTAGAATTGAATTATTTTCCTTCAAATTTTTAAGCATATCAGAGGTCATCTGAGCCAGGCTATAAGATGGCTTCCAACCCCAGTCGTGACGGGCATTTGAGTCATCTATACTCTTGGGCCAGGAATCTGCAATCTCCTGACGGAAGTCGGGATGGTAACTTATCCTGAACCCGGGTATGTGTTTTCGTATTTCCGTCCCTATTTCCTCAGGTGAAAAACTGATCCCCCCCAGGTTATAACTACTCCTGATTTTTATTTTTGAAGCCTCCGAATGCATGATCTGAAGGGTAGCAGCTATGGCATCAGGCATATACATCATCGGAAGGGTGGTATTACCACTCAGAAAACAGTCGTAAGAGCCCCTTTTAAGCGCCTGGTGATAGATGTGTACGGCATAATCCGTAGTTCCACCTCCCGGAGCTGATTTCCAGCCAATTAAGCCCGGATATCGTAAACTCCTTACATCCACTCCATACTTATTATAGTAATACTCACACCAACGCTCCCCGGCTTGTTTGCTAATACCATATACCGTGCTGGGTTCCATAACAGTAAACTGGGGGGTATGATCTTTAGGGGTATTGGGACCGAAAACAGCAATGGAACTAGGCCAATAGACTTTGGCAATGAGTTTTTCCTTGGCCAGCTCCAGGATATTAAAGAGTCCGCCCATATTAAGTTCCCAACCCAGCATCGGGTTCTTCTCTGCCGTAGCCGAAAGCAACGCCGCCAGCAGATATACCTGAGTAACCTGGTGTTTCTTGATCACATCGGCCAGAGCCTGCCGGTTTAATACATCCAGGGCTTCAAATGGCCCCTGTTCCAGACCGGTAGCTTTCAAGTCGGATGCAATTACATGGTTTTCACCATATTGCTTCCTCAATTCCTGCACAAGCTCCGTGCCTATCTGGCCGGATGAACCGATCACTAATACCGTATCCTTCATTATGTTGGGTTAAGACGCTGGTCTTGAGCCAGCAAAATTATCAAAAAATATAAATACCGGGCTTAAATACGTCTTCCTTCTGCCCAAAAATATCGGGATGATGGTGATTCGAACGAAGGGTGAGGACATAACAAACCCCATCACACCAGCAGATTCTTTACCCTCATTCACTTGCCCCACCCTTCTGTTCAGAATGACAACAGATAGGTCCACCGATTGTACCTCCTTGTGTGCCGATACGTCATCCGGGGATACGTATCCTATCTCCGACTACGCAGATCGTATCTTCAAGTACAGAAGTCCTATCTCCGACTACCCAGATCGTATCTTCAAGTACAGAAGTCCTATCTCCAACTACACGAATCGTATCTCCGGTTACAGCGATACTCTCTTCAACTACACCGATCCGTACTCAATCTTCGCCGACACCACCTCCATTGTCACAAATCCTGACAATTTCTTTACCGATCCGCTCTCCGGCTTTACAAATCGTACGGACATCTATCGCCATCCGTACGACGACTATAGATGTCCGTACTCCATCTATAGATGTCGTACATGTATGTAAGATCATACATGCTCTGTTTGTGAATTTTGATCGGATTTTCGGACATTTTGACAGGATTTTTATCGTCGGAGATGGTATCTGTGAAGCAGGAAAACAAATCAGTGAAGTTGTAGAACGTCTTTCTTTACAAAAAGAAAATTTTGCGAAT
>Ga0210396_10002126_pt1 | contig 20457 bp, 17 predicted proteins | sample IncBWH17OmetaG_FD_155466 | JGI IMG/M metagenome (GOLD analysis project Ga0210396, IMG submission 155466) | Forest soil microbial communities from Barre Woods Harvard Forest LTER site, Petersham, Massachusetts, United States - Inc-BW-H-17-O ... | reverse complement strand
GCGAGTCTCCCCGCGCACCGCCTCCGCACCGGCGAAGACATAGCGCAGCGCATAGAAATCGTACGGATTGGCGCGACGTGCATAGCCGGCGAGAAAGGTGTCGGTACCGAACAGGATCGTCGCACCTGTCGCATAGGCGATCTCCGGCACGATGCGGTAATGCAGCGGTGAGGGGTAGAGAAACACCCGTACCCCGGACAGCAAGGGCAGCAAGAAACCACCGGTCAGACCGAAGCTGTGAAACATCGGGAGGGCGTTCAGCGCGAGATCGGCCAGGCTGAAATCGACCCGCGCGGCTATTTGGCGCCGGTTGGCCAACAGGTTGGCATGGCTGAGCACCACACCCTTCGGGGCGCCTTCCGAACCGGAGGTGAACAGCACCGCGGCAGGATCACTTGGCGAAATGCCGAGACGACGATGCAAGGAAGCGGCGAAACGCAGCGCGATCGCGCCATAGAGCTTGTCGATGACGCCGAGTTTTTCACGGACATCCTCGAGCCAGGTGAGCTCCACCTCACCCGCCAAGCGTTCGGCGAGGGCAGAGAGTTTGGCGAGTTCGATAAAGCGCCGAGAGCTAATGACCCGGCGCAGCCCGGCGGTCCGGCACGCCGAGAGCACTCCGTCGGCGCCGGCGGTGTGATTGAGCATCGCCGGAACCCGCCCGGTCGCCTGCAACGCGAGGAAGGCGAGCGCGGCACCGACGGAATTCGGCAGCATCAAGCCGAGCCTATCGCCGCGCGCGGTCCCGCGGGCGAGCCGGCGGCCGAGCACGAGGCTCGCGGCGATCGTGCGATCATAGGTGAGCGGCGCTGTGGCCGGGTCTTCGATGATGCGATGACCGCCGCCATGTGCGGACCGCGCCTCGATCACGGCGGCAAAAAGGCTCGGCGGATTGGGACGCCGCGCCATCATCTCGGACATGATGTCGTAGAGTGCCGCACCGGCGTGATGGCGGCGCGCTCGCCCCCGCAACTCGGCGGGGACCCCAAGCTTGCGCGGCGGCAGGATCGTCATCGTCACTTTGGGGAACCAACGCCGGCGCAGTCGTCCGGCGAGCCGCGAGAACGGGGTGAACTCGATCCCGTCGAGGCGCACCGGCAGTACCATCGCCTCCGATTTGTCGGCGATCAGCGCCGGACCGTCATAGACTTTCATCAAGGCGCCGCCGGTGACGTTGAGGCGGCCTTCCGGGAAGATCACGCAACATGCCCCTTCCCTGATCGACCTGATCAGCGACTTCGCCGCCATTGGGCGCGACGGCTCCATCGGAAAGACATCGACCGCAGAGAGGAACGGGCGGACCCACCAGCGCTGCATCTGCGCCGGATCGATCGCGAACACGGGTAATCCCGGCAAAAAGGCGGCGATCAGCGGCGCGTCGAGAAAGGACACGTGATTGGGGACGATGATCACTCGATCTCCTGCGGCCGCGACATTCTCGATCCCCCTCACTTCCACCCGGTAGGCAAGGCGGAACAGCGTGCGGGCCAGCATCCGAAGGACGTCTCGCGGCAACAGCTTGCAGATCCACACCGTCACCAGGGCGTTGGCGACGCCGAGGATCAGGAACAGCGCCGGAGTGTCGAGCCCGGCCGCGATCAGCCCGGCTGTCACGGCTGCCGCGCCGGCCATGAACAGCGCATTGACGACATTGTTCGCGGCGATGATCCGCGCGCGTGACGCCTCCTCGCTGCGGTTCTGGATGATCGCGTAGAGCGGCACGACGAAGAAGCCGCCGCTGACCGCGAGGCCCAGCAGATCGCCGAATATGCGCAGTCCGCTGGGCTGCGACAGGAAATCGAAGACGCCGATCAGCGCCCTATGCGCCGGCGCCGCGGCTTGGCTGGCGAGCCCGAGGTCGAACGAGAAGACCGTCATTCCGAGCGCTGCCAGAGGCACGTAGCGGGCGCTGACCTCGCCGTGCATCAGACGCCCGCAGAGGGTCGAGCCGACGCCGACGCCGATCGAAAAGGCGGCGAGGAAGAGGACGACGACGCTGCTGTCCGCACCGAGCGTCAGCTTGGCGAAGGATGGCAGCTGCGACAGCGATACCGCACCGACCAGCCAGAACCACGATGCGCCGAGGATCGACAATCGGACCTCGCGACGCTCCCATGCGAGGCGTAGGATGCGCGCGGTTGCCGCCGCCAGGTTCCAGCTGAGCCGCAGGTTGGGGGCGGGAGCTGATGCAACCAGCACCCGCAGGCTCGCGGCAAAACCGAAAGCCGCGCAGACGAGCAGCAGAAGGCAGCAGGCCGCCGGGCCCCAGGCGATTGCGACTGCCACACCACCGGCGATCGTGCCGGCGAGAATAGAAAGAAATGTGCCGGCCTCCATCAAGGCGTTGCCGTTCACCAGCTCGGCGGTCGCAAGGTGTTGCGGCAGGAGCGCGTATTTGACCGGGCTCGAAAACGCCGCCTGCGTCCCGAGCACGAACAGCAGGACCAGCGAGAGCGCCAGATTGCCGGTCAGCAATGCGGCCGCGGCGCCGAACACGGCGACGAGCTCGGCGGCTTTGAGGATCTGCAACAGTCGCGAACGCTCGAACCGATCGGCCAGCTCACCCGCGGTCGCCGAGAACAGAAAGAACGGCGCGATCAGCGTGCCGCCGGCAATGGCCGCCACCACGCCGGGGTCGGGACCGGCCGCCGCACCGTAAGTGATGAGCATTATGAAGGCGCTCTTGAACAGATTGTCGTTGAACGCCCCCGTGGTCTGGGTCAGCAGCAGCGGCAGGAAGCGCCGCGCCCGCAGCAACTCGATCTGCTTGCTCATTTTAGTCTCGCTCGTTGGTGTTCAATTATAAATGAACGTTCATTCATAATGAACATGATGAGGGCTGATGTCAACGCGCCTTTCGTAAATTAAAGGTTTAGCCCCAGACCTCGCGGGCGGTTTCCACGACGAGGCGCAGCTTGGCGATCTGCTCGTCCCGGGTCAGAGCGTTGCCGTCTAGGGTTGATGAGAAGCCGCATTGCGGACTGAGGCAGAGCTGCTCGAGCGCCACGTATTTTGCCGCCTCGTCGATCCGGCGCTTCAGCAAGTCCTTGCTTTCGAGTGCTGCCCGCTTGCTGGTGACGAGGCCCAGCACCACCCGCTTCTTACCCCGCGGCACAAAGCGCAGCGGTTCGAAACCACCCGAGCGCGCATCGTCGTATTCGAGAAAGAAGCCGTCGACGGCGAGCTCACCGAACAGCGCCTCGGCGACATGGTCGTAGCCACCCTCGGCCACCCAGGACGAGCGAAAATTGCCGCGGCACATATGCGTGCACACGGTCATGCCCTCGGGCTTACCGGCGAGCGCCTGGTTGATGAGGCGGATGTTGGTCAGGTGCTGGTGCTCGCCGTCGCCGCCGATGCTGTTCACATAGGCGCGCTGCGCCGGGTCGTTCAGATACGCAAGGCTCGTGTCGTCGAGCTGCAGGTAGGTGCAGCCGAGTGCCGAGAGACCGGCGATCTCCTGCCTGTAGACTTCGGCAAGGTCGTGCCAGAACGCCTCCATCTCGGGATATGCGGCCTGGTCGATCACCGCCCGGCCACCGCGGTAATGCAGCATCGAGGGCGACGGGATCGTTAGTTTCGCCACCGTTCGGGCGGGCGCCACCGCCTTCAGATAGGCGAAATCTTCGGCAAAGATCGTCTTGTCGAAGGTCAGCTTGCCGCCGATGCGAAAGGCTCCCAGCGCGGCCTCGACCGGCCCCGCTTCGTTCCGGAATTGGATGCGCAGCACCTGATCGCTCTTCGCGACGCCGCCAATCTGATAGAGAAAATCCATATGCCAGGAGCCGCGGCGAAACTCGCCGTCGGTCACCCCCTGGAGGCCGATCTCCTCCTGCATCCGGACAACGTTGCGGATCGACTCATCCTCGATCGGGCGCAGTTCCTCAGCCGTGAGGCGCCCGGATTGATGCTCGGCGCGCGCCCGCAATAAAGCTTTCGGGCGCAGCAGGCTGCCGACATGGTCAGCACGAAACGGTAGTGTCATGGATATCATCGCCGACCTAACCCCAGTGCAGCTCTCGAGACGCGTTCGAGGAAGTTTCGCAACTGCTCCCAATTGGTGAATTCGCGAGAAGCAGCGGGACGCACAGGTATTTCCCTCTCGCGATAGCGACAGATTTCCCCCTCCACAATATCCAGAAGGATAAGTCCATAGAAATGACGCGCCATAGTAGGATCAATACCCAGAACTCGGTTACGATCAGCGTTCACCAGCGTCTGATTGATGTGAAGTTCGGAAGCGATAGCTGATACGTCGGCAATTATGTCATGCCTAGATCGGCCTATCCATTCGGTCCCGCCCTGTGAGCGGGCCTCACGATGCCTAGTTTTTAACTGGCGCTCCACTATCGATGCCACATCGCGGCTCTGGAACACGCAGAGGGTTACGACGCGTTGCTCGTAGGGACTACCGGTCTGGTTCACGGAGCTTCGGTTCGGCAGGCCGGTTTGCGATGTGATGCCAACCTTTACTTGTCCAGAAGGGTCCGACGTTTGCTCGATGAAATAGAGAACGCCGAAATCAACAATCTCTCCCGCCTGCGCGAGAATTCTCAGCGCTTTTCGATAGGCTCCCCGTTCGTCGATTTCTAACCGCCGAGGATTTCGTGTGACAACAACACTGGAAGCCATCGATGGTCCTCTTCACAGACACCCCGTTGCTTGCGTGTCCTCAGAATGGGATGTCGTCGTCGAGGTCGTTGACAGGGGTGCGGCCGCGGGCCGGTGTGGCCGAGGCGCGCGGCTCGTCGCCAAAGCCGCCAGCGGAATAGCCCTCGTCATAGCCGCCTTCGGCCGGCGGGCCGCCGCCGGCGCTGCGGCCGTCGAGCATCGTCAGCTCGCCGCGGAAACGCTGCAATACGACCTCGGTCGTGTAGCGCTCCTGGCCGCTGTTGTCGGTCCATTTGCGGCTTTGCAACGCCCCCTCGACATAAACCTTCGAGCCCTTCTTCAGGTACTTCTCGGCGACCTCGGCGAGCCGCTCGTTGAAGATCACGACGCGGTGCCATTCGGTGCGCTCCTTGCGCTCGCCCGACATCTTGTCGCGCCACGTCTCGGAGGTGGCGAGCGCCAGGTTAGCGATCCGCATGCCGTCCTGGGTCGAGCGGATTTCGGGGTCGCGGCCGAGATTGCCGACCAGGATTACCTTGTTGATGCTACCAGCCATCGGATCACCGCCCTGTCGTGTTCATCGGAGCCCATCTTATCAAACCGCACAGATGTTCCTACTTTATTCTTGCCATGGATACCTATTTCTCCCCCGTTTACGATCCGATCGGCGACATCGGGCCCGGCACTCCGGCAGCGGCAAATTCCGCCGCGGCCGAGGACCTCGCGCTTCTGGATGCTTATTCGCGAGCGGTGATCGGCGCGGTCGACCGGGTCGGCCCCGCGGTCCTTCACCTGCAGGTCACCGGAACGAACGACCGCGTCAACGGCGCCGGCTCCGGTGTCGTCTTTACCCCCGACGCCTATGTCCTGACCAACAGCCATGTGGTCAGCGGCTCCCGCAAGATCCAGGCGACCTTTCCCGACGGGCGCACTCTCGCAGCGAGTCTGGTCGGCGACGACCCGGACACCGACCTTGCCGTGCTGCGGCTCGAAGGTGAGGCGCCCGCCTTCGCGCGGCTCGGCGATTCGCGCCGGCTGCGGGTCGGTCAGCTGGTCGTCGCGATCGGCAATCCGTTCGGCTTTCAATGCACGGTCACCGCGGGTGTCGTCAGCGCGCTCGGCCGGTCATTGCGCACCCGCTCCGGGCGGCTGATCGACAGCGTGATCCAGACCGACGCGGCGCTCAACCCGGGGAATTCCGGCGGACCTCTGGTCACCGCCGCGGGCGAGGTCGTCGGCATCAACACGGCGATCATCGGCATGGCGCAGGGCATCTGCTTCTCGATCTCGGCGGCCACCGTCGAGTTCGTCGCGGCTCGGCTGATCCGCGAGGGCAAGGTGCGGCGCTGTTATATCGGCGTCGCCGGCCAGAACGTGCCGCTGTCCCGCCGCGTCGCGCGGTTTCACGAGCTGACTCGCGAGACCGGGGTGCGCATCCAATCGACGGCTCCCGATGGCGCCGCCCGCGCCGCCGGGCTGCTGAGCGGCGACATCATCGTCGCGATCGACAGTATCCCGGTCGGCGATGTCGACGAATTGCACCGGCTGATGACCGAGGAGAGGGTCGGCAAGCCCCTGCCGATCACTGTGCTGCGCCTGTCGCAAAAACTGCACCTCATGGTCACACCGCGCGAATCTCCGCCGCGCGCGGCGGCGTAATGCGGCGTAATCTGCAACGGACTGCCCCTCACTCTAGCCCTCTCCCCGCAAGCGGGGTGAGGGGCTACAGGCGGACGGTGGATTAGCCGACGGTCCCGCGCTAAGTTCATTAGCATGCAGCAGCAGATCCGGATCCGCGGCGCGCGGGAGCACAATCTCAAGAACATCGACGTCGAATTGCCGCGTGACAGCCTGGTGGTGATCACCGGCCTGTCGGGGTCGGGCAAGTCATCGCTCGCCTTCGACACGATCTACGCCGAGGGCCAGCGCCGCTATGTCGAGAGCTTGTCGGCCTATGCGCGGCAGTTCCTCGAATTGATGCAGAAGCCCGAGGTCGAATCGATCGAGGGCCTGTCGCCGGCGATCTCGATCGAGCAGAAGACGACCTCGCGCAATCCGAGGTCGACGGTCGGCACGGTCACCGAGATCTACGACTACATGCGCCTCCTCTGGGCGCGGGTCGGCATACCCTATTCGCCTGCGACCGGGCTGCCGATCGTCAGCCAGACCGTGTCGCAAATGGTCGACCGCGTGCTGGCAATGCCGCAGGGCACCCGGCTCTACCTGCTCGCCCCGATCGTGCGCGGGCGCAAGGGCGAGTACCGCAAGGAACTTGCGGAACTGCAACGGCGCGGCTTTCAGCGGGTCAAGATAGACGGCAAGATGCTCGAGCTCGACGAAGTCCGCGGGCTCAACAAGAATTTGAAGCACGACATCGAGATCGTCGTCGACCGCATCATTGTCGACGGCGAACTCGGCAACCGGCTCGCCGATTCGTTCGAGACTGCGCTCGAACTGGCCGACGGCATCGCGATCACCGAAAACGCCGATACCGGCGAGCAGACGATCTTCTCTGCGAAATTCGCCTGCCCCGTTTCCGGGTTTACGATCCCGGAGATCGAGCCGCGCCTCTTTTCGTTCAACAACCCGTTCGGAGCGTGTCCGGCCTGCGACGGGCTCGGCACCAAGCTCTATTTCGACCCCGATCTGGTCGTGCACGATACCCGCCGCAGCCTCGCGGAGGGCGCGGTCAGCCCGTGGTCGCATTCGAGCTCGCAATATTACACGCAGACCTTGGAGAGCATCGCCCGACACTTCCGCAAGAGCATGCGCACGCCGTGGCAGGATTTGCCGGAGAAGATGCGGCGCGCGATCCTCTACGGCTCGGATGGCGAGCCGATCAAAATGACCTATGATGACGGGCTGCGGAAATACACAACTGACCGGCCGTTCGAAGGCGTCTTGCCGAACATGGAGCGGCGGTTCCGCGAGACCGACAGCGCCTGGGTCAAGGAGGAGCTGGGGCGCTACCAGAACGCCAAGACCTGCGAGGTCTGCGGCGGCGACCGGCTCAAGCCCGAGGCGCTCGCGGTCAAGATCGCCGGCAAGCACATCAGCGAAGTCGCGGCCCTGTCGATCGCCGAGGCCGGCATCTGGTTCTCCGGGATCAGCTCCGAGCTGACCCCGAGCCAGCGCGAGATCGCCCAGCGCATCTTGAAAGAGATCAACGAGCGGCTCGGCTTTTTGAAGAATGTCGGGCTCGAATACCTGACCCTGTCGCGGGCGTCGGGCACACTGTCAGGCGGCGAGAGCCAACGCATCCGGCTGGCCTCGCAGATCGGCTCGGGGCTTACCGGGGTCCTCTATGTGCTGGACGAGCCGTCGATCGGATTGCATCAGCGCGATAACGGGCGCCTTCTCGCGACTTTGAAGCGGCTGCGCGACCTCGGCAACACGGTCATCGTCGTCGAACACGACGAGGAGGCAATCCGTACCGCCGACTGGGTCGTCGATATGGGACCGGGCGCGGGCGTTCACGGAGGGCACGTCGTCGCCGAAGGCACGCCCGAGGCGATCATGGCCAACCCGGAAAGCATCACCGGCCAATATCTGACCGGCCAGCGCGAGATCCCGGTGCCAGCGATGCGCCGCATCGGCCACCCGGGCCAGATCCTTCGGATCCTCGACGCCCGCGGGAACAATTTGAAGGGTATCACCGCCGAAATCCCGCTCGGCACCTTCTGCTGCGTGACCGGCGTCTCGGGCGGCGGCAAGTCGACCCTGATCGTCGAAACCCTGTACAAGGCGCTTGCCAAACGGCTCAACAATGCGCGCGAGCAGCCGGCTCCGCTCGGCGGGCTCGAAGGCGTCGAGTTTCTCGATAAGATCGTCGACATCGACCAGTCGCCGATCGGCCGCACCCCGCGCTCGAACCCGGCGACCTATACCGGCTGTTTCACGCCGATCCGCGACTGGTTTACCGGGCTGCCCGAGGCCAAGTCGCGCGGCTATCTGCCGGGCCGCTTCTCGTTCAACGTCAAGGGCGGGCGCTGCGAGGCCTGCCAGGGCGACGGCGTCATCAAGATCGAGATGCACTTCCTGCCGGACGTCTATGTCCAATGCGACGTCTGCAAGGGCCGGCGGTACAATCGCGAGACGCTCGAGGTGCTGTTCCGCGCGAAGAGCATCGCCGACGTGCTCGACATGACGGTCGACGAAGGCGCCGATTTCTTCCGCGCCGTGCCCGCGATCCGCGACAAACTGCAAACCTTGCAGCGGGTCGGGCTCGGCTACATCCATATCGGCCAGCCGGCGACGACCCTCTCGGGTGGCGAGGCGCAGCGCGTCAAGCTCGCGAAGGAATTGTCTCGGCGCGCCACCGGCCGCACCCTCTACATCCTCGACGAGCCGACGACCGGATTGCATTTCGACGACGTGAGGAAACTCCTCGACGTGTTGCACGCGCTGGTCGAGACCGGCAACACGGTGCTGGTCATCGAGCACAATCTCGAAGTCATCAAGACCGCCGACTGGATCATCGATCTCGGCCCCGAAGGCGGCGACGCCGGCGGCCATATCGTCGCCACCGGCACCCCCGAAGATACCGCCTCGAGCGAGGCGAGCTATACCGGGCAGTACCTCCGGCCGTATCTCGCCCGCCGTCCGGCGCAACGCCGGCGGGCGGGGTGAGCGCAACCTGGTAGTGAACAGCGTTCGCGAACAAGCAATCGAAGAATTACGCCGTATGGTGCTCGACGCACTCGGCCAGCATGATGCGGCTGTATGGCTGTTCGGATCCTGCGCGCGCGGCGAGGCGCGGCGACATCGACATCGCGATCTTGCCGCGTGACGAGCTTCCCTCGGGGTTCTTTGGAGAGCTCGACGCAGACCTCGAGGAGAGCACGATCCCCTACGACGTGGATCTGGTCGACCTGCGCAACGCCGATCCGGTCCTGATTGCGGAGATCCTGCGCGAAGGGATACCGTGGCGGGAGTAGATGTCCGGATCGCAGAGGCCGAGGCTGCGCTGGTGACGCTGGACGAGGCGATCGGCAAGAGCACGCGCTCACTGCTAGAGCGCGACGGCGCAATCCTGAGGTTGATCTACACTTTCGAAGCGGTATGGAAGGCTTCGCAGCAGCTCCTTGCCGAGCGCGAGGGAATTGTCGTCGCTTCGCCAAATGCCACGATCCGCGCGGCCCGGCGGGTTGGCTGGCTCTCTGACGAGGATGCACGGGCTGCCTTCGATATCGGCATCGACCGCGATGTTGCGGTTCACATGTACCGCGGTGAAATTGGCGCCGAAATCGAACGGCATCTCGCGGGCCCTGCCGCTCTGTTTCGACGTTGGCTCGCGGCTTTGCGGCAGCAGGCAACGGAAGGAAACTAAGCAGTTACTCTAAATCGGGAGGTTAAACGGATGCCCATATCGATCCGCCCACTCCACCCGGTCTTTGCCGGAGAGGTTTCGGATATCGATTGCCGGAAGCCGCTCAGCCCAGAGGAGATCGATGCGGTCGAGGCGGGCATGAACGAATATGCCGTGCTGATCTTTCGCGACCAGAACCTTACCGACGAGGAGCAGATCGCGTTCACCCGCCATTTCGGGGAGCTCGAAAATTACAACACGCCGGGGCACGTCAGAAAACGCGAGGACCAACGGCTCGGCCCGGGCATCGCGGATTTTTCCAACCTCGACAAGCACGGCAACATCATGTCCGACGAGGATCGGGTGTGGTTCTTCAAACTGGGCGACCGGTTGTGGCACTCCGACAGCTCGTTCCGCCCGGTTCCGGCGAAATATTCGCTGCTCTCTGCACGAGTGCTTCCCTCATGGGGCGCCAACACCGAATTCGCCGATATGCGCGCCGCCTATGACGCGCTGGATAATCGCACCAAAGCCGAGATCGAGGACCTCGTCTGCGAGCACTCGCTGATCTATTCGCGCGAAGCAATCGGGTTCACCGATCTGACCGCAGGGGAAATCGCGGCGTTTCGGCCGGTCCGGCAACGGCTGGTGCGGACACATCCCGCAACCGGCCGCAAATCACTGTTCCTCTCCTCGCATGCCGGCGCGATCGTCGGCTGGACGATCCCCGAAGGGCGCATTTTCCTGCGCGACCTGACCGAGCATGCGACCGCACCAGCGTTCGTCTACTCGCACTCATGGCGGCTTCATGACCTCGTCATGTGGGACAACCGCGCGACGATGCACCGCGCCCGCCGCTTCGACCGTACCGAAGTGCGCGACGTTCGCCGCACCACTTTGGCCGGGGAAACGGGGACGATCGAACAGGCCGCGTGAAGCAAAATGGTGCGGGTCCCCGTCCGAGAATGCCTCGATTTGAGCCCTAAGGGTCTTAATATTCAGGCGGCCAATATAAAATAATCGCAAGTAGTACCACGACCTGACTGTTCACTGAGCAGATTGCCTGTTGTTTAAGCAAATTTGTTGCTGGCATGTTTATTGCTTTGAATTGCTGTTCGATAAGCTCCAAGGAGAACAGCAATGCATTCGGTCGCGGAAATCGAGGAAAAGATCCGCAGGCGGTATCATCAGCCCAAAGGGGTCGAGCAATTCGGCATCGAGCCGGTTCCGCCGGAGCTGAAGACCGTGCGGTGGCATGACATATTCTCGATTATTTTCGGGTTTGCGCTCAATCCCGGATCGATGCTGGTCGGCGGCATGGCCGTCGTTTCGGGTTTGTCGTTCTGGGGCGCGGTTGGAGCGATAACCGCAGGAGTGCTGCTGGCGACGATCGCCTACACCATCACCGCAACCGTCGGGGTCGATTACGGATTGCCGGGGCAAGTCTCGATGCGCATGGTCTACGGCTTGCGCGGAGCCAAGTGGGTCCCCTCGTTCCTGCGTACGATCGCTTCGACCTATTGGTTCGCCTACCAGACTGTCGCAGGCTCGCTCGCTGTCGTGGCGATCCTCGATCGGTGGACCGGAACGCCGCATTCACTGGTCACGGTCAGCGTCATTTTTGCCGTACTGCAGGCGATCGTCGCGATCATCGGCTACGATTCGCTAAAGCATCTCTCCCGAATTGCACTTCCCTTCAAGATTCTGATCCTGTCGTTTGTCCTAGTGCTGTTGGGAACGCACAGCGATCCCAATTACGCGCCTTCCCAGGTGTTTCACTACGCCGGGAAGCCCGACGCCGGCTGGCTCCTCTTCGTCACCTGGATGAACGTCGTTGCCGCGGGATCTTTGACGATGGTCACCGACTCGGCCGACTTTTGTCGCTACACGCGCTCGCGCACCGACATGTGGTGGGGCACCTTGCTCGGGAAAGTCGGCGGCGGTTGCTTTGCCGCCTGCCTCGGCGCCTATGGGGCGGCGGCCACGCTCGGCAAGACACCCAATGTGTTCGAGGTCGCCTCCAAGCTCACCACCAGCTGGTTCGTCCTGCTTCTGTTCCTGATCGTCATCGCGCTCGACAACTGGACGATCAACGTCCTCAATCTCTATACGGGTGGGTTGTCGCTGTCGAACATCTTCGAGCGGCTCGGCCGGTTCTGGACCACCTTGGTCATCAGCGTGCTCGGCATCATCCTCTCCGCGATCCCGGACGTCGCGAGCGGCTACACGACTTACGTCGGAATATTAGGGAATGTCTTCTCGCCGATCGCCGGGGTGCTGATCGCCGATTACCTTCTGGTCAAGCAGATGCGCATCGACCTCGTCGCATTGTTCGAGCCCAAGGGTCCGTATTGGTACTGGAAGGGCGTAAACCCGATCGCAGTAATTTGGACGGCGCTCGGGTTTCTCGCCTACATGTTCGTCATTCCGCCGGAATGGATCCGCGTGCTGGTCACATTGCTGGCGACCGGCGCAGGCTACTGGGCGACGACGCAGCTGCTGTCGCCCTATTTCACCTGGCTAGCCCGCGCATCGCACCCCGGCGAGCAACGCGAGCCGATCGAAGATCTCGATTGGGAGCTCGCTCTGCGCTGATGCTCTTGAAGGAGACTCGGCAAGAATACTTCAACCTGAAGGAGAGTCGCCGCTGCAAATTTGCTGCAGGTGCAGCAGCGGTTAATTGGCGAGTCAACTTGAACTTGCAAAGGAGGGCGGCCGGGCGCGTCGGCTCGAGGTGGGTTTTATCCGCGGAGCAACCCAAAGCTTCGCCTGACGGCGACGCTGCGCTATAGGAGGCGCCTTAGGCGCCGGCCCGCGGGAGAGAATATGAGAAGTCGTCGAACGGCGGTGCTCGGGGGATCCGGGTTTATCGGCCGCTATGTCGTCAAACGGCTCGCCGCTCGCGGCGACGTGGTCCCGGTCGGTTGCCGCAACGTCGAAGAGGCGAAATTCCTGCGGCCGATGGGCGATGTCGGGCAGGTCGAGCCGCTGAGCGTCGCGATCCATGACGAGGTATTGCTGCCCGCCTTTGTTGCCGGGAGCGGTGCGCTGGTCAATTGCGTCGGCATCTTGCGGGAGAGCGGATCGCAGACCTTCGAGAGGGTCCACCACACCGGTCCGGCGATGCTCGCCCGGATCGCGCGGGACGCCGGGGTGGAGCGATTCGTCCATATCTCGGCAATCGGGGCGGAGCCGCGTTCCGCTTCGGCCTATGCCCGCACAAAGGCGGCCGGTGAGGCGGCGGTGCGCGATGCCTTCCCCACGGTGACGATCCTGCGGCCCTCGGTGGTGTTCGGCCCGGAAGACCAGTTCTTCAACCGCTTTGGCGCGATGGCGATGATCATGCCGGCGCTGCCGCTGATCGGCGGCGGGAAAACCCGGTTCCAGTCGGTCTATGTCGGCGATGTCGCCGATGCGGTGATCAAATGTCTCGAAGATCCGGCGACCGCCGGGCGCACCTACGAGCTCGGGGGTCCCAAGATCTACACTTTTCGCGAGCTGCTCGAGCTGCTTCTGCAAGAGATCCGGCGCAAGCGCTGGTTCATCGACCTCCCCTTCGGTGTCGCCGAGCTGCAGGCGCGATTGATGTCAATTCTGCCGAACCCGCCGCTGACGCCCGATCAGGTCGAGCTGTTGAAGCGCGACAACGTCGTCTCGCCAGGCGCACTCACCTTGGCGAGCCTGGGCATCTCGCCAACGCCGGCGGAGGTGATCCTGCCGACCTATCTCGACCGCTTTCGGCGAGGCGGCTGGTACGAGCGGCGGCAGTCGGCGTGAGCCGCCTTTACAACCGGGCTCGTTCCGTTAAGGTCGCGCCGATTTTCCTCGTGGGGACGAACATCATGGCAGCGCTGGGCAAGGTTCTATGGCTCATCGCGGCGCTCGTTTTGGGAGGCAGTGCGGTGGCGGCGGATCTGGAGAACACCCTCTATATGGATGTGCCCGCCGGGCGCGTGGTTATCGAATTGCGGCCCGACCTCGCGCCCGAAACGGTGGCGCAGATCAAAAAGCTGGTCCGCCAAGGTTTCTATGACGGCATCGTTTTCCATCGTGTGATCGACGGCTTTATGGCGCAGACCGGCGATCCCAAGGGTGACGGCACCGGCGGCTCGGGCCATAAGCTCAAGGCCGAGTTCTCCGATGAGAAGCATGTGCGGGGCGTCGTCTCGATGGCGCGCGCCTCCGACCCGAACAGCGCCGACAGCCAATTCTTCATCATGTTTGCGCCGGCGCCCTCGCTCGACGGGAAATACACGATCTGGGGTAAGGTCACCTCGGGCATGGAATACATCGACCAGATCAAGAAGGGCGATGCCGCCCGCAACGGTACGGTCACCAACCCCGACAAGATCATCAAGATGCAGGTCGCCGCCGACGCAGAGAAGAAATCATAGAGCGCAGCATGCCCAAGATCGCTTCGCGTTTCGCCCTCTCCGCCCGCTTGCGGGGGGAGAGGGAGGAGACCCGTCGCCCGAGCGACGGGGAGGGGTGAGGTGAGTGGCACCTGAGGCGGGGGCCGCGGCTTCCCCCACCTCACCCCAACCCTCTCCGCCCCCGAGGGGGAAGACGGCGGATCTCCTCCTCAACGGTGGCAGAGGCGGTGCGGGGTGGATCTCCTCGCTTGCCGTTTACCGCGAACCGCGGCTGATCGCGGTGCTGGTGATGGGGTTTGCAAGCGGGCTGCCACTCGCGCTGACTTTCGGGACATTATCCTTTTGGCTTTCAGAGGTCGGCGTCTCGCGCACTTCGATCGGGCTCTTCGCACTGGTCGGGATTTCCTACAGCCTTAAGTTTCTGTGGTCGCCGGCAATCGATCGATTGCCGATCCCGATCCTGACCAGCCGCCTCGGGCGGCGTCGCGGCTGGGCATTGGCGATCCAGCCGGCGCTAGCGCTCGCTATTCTGGCCCTTGGCTTCACCGATCCGAGATCCGATCCCGGCATGACCGCGCTTGCCGCCGTCATTGTCGCTTTCCTGTCGGCGAGCCAAGATATCGTCATCGACGCCTACCGGATCGAGCTGTTGCGGCCCGAGGAGCAGGGCGCCGGCGCCGCAGCGACCCAATGGGGCTATCGCTTCGGTATGCTCGCCGCCTCGGCCGGAGCGCTCTACGCCGCGAGCTTTGGCGGCTGGAGCTTCGCCTACGCGCTGATGGCCGCGCTGATGTTCATCGGAATGGCCGCGGTCTGGTTCACCCCCGAGCCCGGTGGCATTCGCCGGCTCGACCCATTGCCCGGTGATTCGCCGTTCGCTCGGGCCGCAGCTTGGCTCGAGCGCGCCGTCGTCGCGCCTTTTGCTGATATGCTCGGCCGCCGCGGCGCGCTCGCGATACTTTCCTTTGTGATCCTTTACAAATTCGGCGACGCGCTCGCCGGAACTATGTCAAACCCGCTCTACGTGTCACTCGGTTTCACCAAGGTCGAGGTCGCCAATATCGGGAAGGCCTATGGTTTCCTCGCCAATCTCGCCGGTCTCGCCGCCGGGGGCGTCGTCGTGCTGCGGCTCGGCATTTTCCGGGCGCTGCTCGTCTGCGGCACGCTGCAGATGCTGTCGAACCTGATGTATGTGCTGCAAGCCTGGGTCGGGCACGATGTACCGACCTTGGCGCTGACCATCGGCGTAGAAAACCTGACCGGCGGCATGGGGTCGGCGGCGTTCGTTGCCTATCTCTCAGGCCTCTGCAACATCGCCTTCACGGCAACCCAATATGCTCTGCTGACCTCGCTTGCCGCGATCGGTCGCACGACGTTGTCGGCCTCGGGCGGCGCGCTCGCCGACATGCTCGGGTGGAGCCCGTTTTTCGTTCTTGCAACCCTCGCCTGCGTGCCCGGCCTCTTGCTGCTCGCCTGGATCATGCGGTCGGAACCCGCCGCGGGACCGCCGATCAGCCGTAAGAGAACAGCCGGCTGCGATGCCGTTTGAGCCAGGCCCGCGCCGCCGCGCTATCGGGTGACAGGGCCTCCACCAAGCGCCAAAATCGCGGCCCGTGGTTCATTTCGGCGAGATGCGCCACTTCATGGGCTACGACATAGTCTATCACCGGTTCGGGCGCAAAGATGAGGCGCCAGCTGAACGAGAGATTCCCCCGGCCGGAGCAGCTCCCCCATCGGCTCTTCGTGTCACGCACGCCGACCCGCGCCAGCTTGCGACCGATCCGCGCCGCGAGGGGACGCGCTCGGGCAGCGAACTCGACGCGCGCCATTGCCACGAGGTGATCACGGACGCGGCGCTCGAGATGCGCGGGATCGCCGCGCACCCGAATTTCTCCGCCACGAATCACCACCGGCAGAGCCGCTGGGTCGTCCTCCCGCCGGATGCGATGGGGGATGCCGAGCACCGGCACGAGGACCCCCTCGGCGAACCGCACCGGTTTCGGCAGGGCTGCCAGGCGGGCGGCGATCCATCCCTGCTTGGTCGCGAGAAACCGCAAACCGTGGCTCGGCGGCACGCCGAGAGGTAGGACCAGCTCGACCATGCGTTCGGCGGCATCAATCCGTAGCGCGATCCGACGCGCCCGCGGGCTGACCCGGATCGATACGCGATGATCGGAACCGTACGCCGCCACAGAATCCGCTCGGATATTTCCGAATGCCATGCCTTACCCAACCCGCCGTGAATTAGCCTAGCGCGGCGGCGGCGCGTCGAGAACTATGCGGTCGAGAAGCACGGGTACCGGTCTTTACAATCTCCACTCGGGAGGATCCAGGCGCCGAATCGGTTTGATCACGGGGTTTCTCGATCGATGAGGTGGATGAACGAGCCAAAGACGGATCCTTGCCGCAAACCGTAGGCGCCGAGATGCTCGTCTGCCGCATCGAACACGGAAAAGAGCGGCGCGGCGCCCCCTTGCCGGGTAATTGTTGCGTAGTGAAATTCATGTCCTCGAAAGACGGTACCGGCACTACCGAGCGGAGTGCCGGTGCGAAAGATCGCCCGTCGGTAACCAAGATGCAGCCGTGTTTCGGCAAAACTCGTCACGAGCGGCAGCAGTTCCGACATCCGCCGACTGTGCCCTTCTCGATCGATCAGGGCATCGCCGAGAACCATATAGCCGCCGCATTCGCCATAGACCGCCGCCCCGTTAGCCGCAGCCCGGCGGAGGCCGGCGATGAAGGTCTCCGCCGATGCGAGCCGATCCGCGCAAAGCTCGGGGTAGCCGCCCGGCAGATAGACCGCATCGGCTCGGGCATCGGGCGCGTCGTCCGCGAGTGGCGAGAAGAACGAGAGTTCGGCGCCCTTGCTCCGCCACCCCTCGAGCGCAGCGTCATAGGCGAAGCAGAACGCCTCGTCGCGGGCTACCGCGATCCGTCGACCTAGAGGCGGCATAGGGACCGCTGTCGCCATAGCCGAGACAACCGATCGGAGGGCCAAATTCAATAGCCGCTCGACATCGACGGAGGCGCCGATATGGGCAGCGCAGCGCTCGATGACGGCGTCCGCATCACCATTTTCGCTTGCCGGCACAAGGCCGAGATGACGCGACGGGAGAGCCAATCCCGGGTCGGCGGGCAGGGTGCCGAGACGGGCGAGACTGGGCAGATGCAGAGCCGCCGCGCCGGCTAGCAGCGCGCCATGGCGTTCGCTCGAAATCCGGTTGAAAATCACACCAGAAAGCGGCACCGAGGGGTAATGATTGGCGAAGCCGCGTAACAAGGCGGCAACTGAAGCGCCTTGCCCTCGGGCATCGACCACCAGCACCACCGGCCAGCCGGTCACGCGGGCGAGTTCGGCGGTCGAACCGGCCTCACCGTCGTGGCCGGTCCCGTCGAACAGTCCCATGACGCCTTCGCAGAGAACGATATCGGCGCCGGCTTCGAGGTCTGCGACGAGGCCCGCGAGAGTAGCCGGCCTCATCCCCCAGACATCGAGGTTTACGCAAGGCTTGCCCGAAGCCGACGCGTGGAAAGTCGGATCGATGAAATCGGGTCCCGCTTTCGCCGTCGCGACGCGCAGCCCGCCGCGGCGCAAATGTCGCGCCAGACCGGCGGTAACCAAAGTTTTCCCGTTTCCGGAAGCGGGGGCGGCGAGGATCAGCCCGCGCCCGGTCACGACGGCTGGCCGAGCTCGCGCCGCGCCAGCGCGCCAACCCAATCAAGCATGGCGCGCAGGCCCACGACTCGGCCGATGACGACGATCGCGGGAACTTGAATATCGATCGGCACCCTCGCAATCTCGCCAAGCGTCGACACCAGCACCGATTGTGCGGGTGTGGTTGCCTTGCTGATGATGGCCATCGGCTCATCGGATTGCCGTCCGGCCTTTAGCAGCCGCTTGGTGATTTTCATCAAATGCCGTGATGCCATGTAGAGCACGAGAACCGGCGCGCCTCGTGCGATGGCGTCCCAATCGAGCCCCCCGGGGATATCGCCGCCGCTGTCATGGCCAGTCAGGAAGGTGACCGCAGAGTTGGTATCGCGATGGGTGAGAGGGATGCCGGCATAAGTGGGTCCGCCGATCCCGGCGGTGATTCCGGGCACGATGCGGAACGGGATGCCGGCGCCGGCGAGTGCCAGCGCCTCTTCTCCGCCGCGCCCGAACACGCAAGGATCCCCACCCTTCAAGCGCAAGACGCGGTTGCCGGCCTGCGCCGAGCGGATCAGCCGCGCCGAGATGTCCGGCTGGCTCGGCGAGGGTCGGCCACCTCGCTTGCCCGCATAGTCCAGCATCGCGCCAGAACGCGCCAAGCGCAGGATGCGCGGATCTACCAATGCGTCGTAAGCGACAACATCGGCACGCGCCAGCGCATGCAGCGCCAACGCGGAGAGAAGCCCCGGATCACCAGGGCCGGCCCCGACGAGCCATACGCTGCCGGGTTCAAACTCCGGCAGGTCGAGAAGGGCGCTGTCGATCACTTTTGAGACCGCTCCCGAAGAGACGGGCAAGCCCCGTCTCCATCCCTGTACGCGAGGAGGGGTGGCACAAGGGCAGGCCAGGAGGTAGTCATCCTAACCGGTTTTGCTAAGATCGGTTTATGGCACCGGAAGTGAGCCCAGCGCTGCGCCGAGGTTGGACGACGGGCGCTTGTGCTGCCGCAGGCTCGCGGGCAGCCTTCGCCGCGATGCTCACGGGCCGCTTCCCCGATCCCGTCACGATCCGGTTGCCGCGCGGCGACGAGGCGACCTTTCCGCTGGCCCTGGCGGAGCTGAGCGGCACCGGCGCCCGCGCCGGCATTGTCAAGGACGCCGGCGACGACCCCGACATCACGCACGGAGCGTTGATTATCGCCGAAACTGCGTGGGCCGCGCCTGGCTCGGGCATCGGGTTCGTTGCCGGGGAAGGAGTGGGCACGGTCACCCGAGCCGGTCTTTCACTCGCGGTCGGCGAGCCCGCGATCAATCCTGCCCCGCGTGTGCTGATCCGCGACACGCTTATCGATGCGGCCGCGGAACTTGGCGCGCCCCGGCCGGACATAACAGTGACGATCTCAATTCCTGGCGGCGTCAGCCTCGCCGAGAAGACGATGAATGCGCGGCTCGGGATTGTCGGCGGCCTCTCTATCCTCGGCACGACCGGTATTGTGGTCCCCTACTCGTGCTCTTCATGGATCCACTCCATCCACCGCGGGATCGATGTCGCTCGCGCCGCTGGCCTCAACCACATTGCGGCCGCGACCGGAGCGACCTCGGAGCGCGCCGTTCAACGCCTTTACGATTTACCCGATCATGCCTTGATCGATATGGGCGACTTCGTTGGTGGTACATTGAAGTATTTGCGCCGTTACCCGGTCGAACGGCTGACGATAGCCGGCGGCTTTGCGAAGCTCGTCAAGCTCGCCGCCGGACATCTCGATCTGCATTCGACGAGAAGCCGGGTAGATATCGCCTGGCTTGCCGGGCTTCTTGGCGAACTCGGTGCCGAGGCCGCGACTCTGGCGACCGCGCGCACTGCCAACGGAGCAGCCGAAATCCTCGGCGTTGCTGGCGACTTGCGGGAAGCGCTGGCCCGAGCCATCGCGGGGCGGGCACGCGAGGTGGCGTTGGCGACGATATGCGGGAAGACCGCCGTCGAAGTTGCTATCGTTGACCGTCAAGGCGGCGTCCTTGCACGGGTCGGCACGTGACGAGAGAGCGGCTCTTGATTCTGGGAGGGACCGGCGAGGCAGCGGAACTCGCCCGAGCTGCCGCGACGCGCTTTGGCGATGCGCTGGAGATCACGACCTCGCTGGCCGGACGGACCGAGCGCCCGCGCCCTCTGGCGGGCCACGTTCGCATTGGCGGCTTTGGCGGCCCGGCCGGGCTTGCCGCCTATCTGATCGAGCACGGCATCGGGCGGCTCATCGACGCCACTCACCCCTTCGCCACCAGGATCTCGACCGCGGCACGACTGGCTTGCGAGCAGGCGAATGTCCCCCGGCTGGTATTGCGACGCGCCCCTTGGCGGCGTCACCCGCTCGACCACTGGATCGAAGTCGATGGTGCCGCAGCCGCGGCTGCGATCGTCGCTCGCACGGGGCGGCGCGCCTGGCTCACGGTCGGTGCGAGAGAGATTGCCGCCTTCAGTGCTGCGACAGCCGTCCACTATCTGGTACGCCTCCTCGA
>Ga0210396_10002125_pt1 | contig 20462 bp, 40 predicted proteins | sample IncBWH17OmetaG_FD_155466 | JGI IMG/M metagenome (GOLD analysis project Ga0210396, IMG submission 155466) | Forest soil microbial communities from Barre Woods Harvard Forest LTER site, Petersham, Massachusetts, United States - Inc-BW-H-17-O ... | reverse complement strand
GCGTGCTCTCGTCGTCAACGGCGGCCTTGACGCGCAGGATCCCGGCGAGCCCCCTCGCCGTGAGCAAGATGTCGCGGGCCTTCACCTGGTGCGCGTTGAGCCTGTCCTCGGTGTCCCCGAGGAAACGGCCGAGGTCCCGATCGCCGACCAGATCGGCAAGCAGCTTGAGCGCGGCCTGCACCGACTCCATCGCCGCTGGCGTGATCGGCGGGATATCGTCGGCGCTCCGCGGCGCGAGCATGTCGCCGAGGGCGCATGGGACCCGGCGCTGCGGCTCGGCGTGGTGGAAGCGGAAGCCGTAGCCGTGCGGCGCAGGCGTCTTGTCGCAATCAGACAGGGGCATCGGGCTCTCCTTCAAGGATCTTGAGACTACTGATCGGCACGATCATTCGCTTACGCGTGTCACAGCGCTCGACCGTGACGCACGACTGACCTCGGTACGGGGCCGCGTCGGCCACGATGCGTGCGCGTGCGCCAGATTTCTCGAAGAGGTACGCCTTCACGGGGCCTTCGCCTCGTACGAGAAGCCCTTCGAGGCGCTGACATAGCCGTCGCCGTACCACTTCACGCAGTCTTCTTCACCGTCAGCGGAACGGATCGTCGACCAGTGAGCCAGGTCGACAACCCTGAACTCCTTGCCGTCGCGCCTCCTGACGAGCACGCTGTCGCTCTTCATGCCCGTCTCCTCCTGCGAACCGCGCGCCAGCTCACGTGCAGGTTCGCCATCTGGCGAAGATAGCGAATACCTGCGGTCACTGAGAAGTGGGTAAGGAGCTACCCGTATCCACAAAGCACGGGTATGCCGTTACCCGGATACCTGAGCCCTTCGACGAGGAAGGATAGGAAGGATCGAGGGATCCGCAGCGAGGTAACAAAACGAGCAGTAATCTGCGTGTTTTTGCTACCCTTGCGAAATGAACGAGCGCGGGCACTACGGAAACGAACCGGCACATGCCTCCACAGCCTACCTTGGGTATTCGCCTCCCAAGACGCCTCGAGTAGTGAACGATCATGCTCTGAACGCGTACCTCGCGAAGAAGGGGTGCTGAGAGTCCAATGGGGATCGTTCTCGCAATGTTTCTCTGTGTCGTGACGGGCTTCGCGTCCGGGACCTACCAAGCCAACCACCGCTGATGGCCAAGCGGGCGACACGTCAACTGGATCGTGAGATTGGCGATGCTCTTGGGCGCCAGGAGAAGATCAGCCAGCTACGCGCGCGCATTCGACGACTCCTCGCGAAGTGGGAGCCACGCCTCGGCGTCCGCGTCCAGACGTGGCAGATCAAGGACGCGAAGACCTACTGGGCGACCATGGACGACCACGAGATCTGGCTCGCTGCTGATCTCTCCGACATGCCGCTCGCCTTCGTTGAGGTCATCCTGGTGCACGAGCTTGTCCATCAGCTGACCAATGGACACGACCCTGAATTCTTCGAGCTGATGGACCGTCACCTGCCAGGCTGGCGGCAGATCCACGCGCGCTACGACAAGGTTCCAGCGCTATACAGCAGCGCTGTGGTGAAACGAGCCCTTGCCGGAAAAATGGGCACGTGAGCGGTCACTTCAGGGGCAGCTTGCATCGCCGGCAGACGCGCGCGTGAGCTTCGAGGCTGCGGTAGTACCGCTCCTCGTCGGCAGCCATCTGGGCCTCGTAGACGTAGTCGGGAAGCTTGAAGCCGAGCGGCGACTCTCGCGCTGGGCTCGTGTCGTTCAACGCGTCGATGTCGATGCGGTCGAGGCAGAACGGTTTCCCCTCGGGCATCGCCGCCCACACGGCCTGCGCAATCGTCCTGGCGGCCTTCTTGCCGTGCAGGCCGTACTTGTGGTTGACGGCGTCGAACTCGGACGGCGACACCGCGTAGTCGACACCGCCGTAGTTCTGGACGACCTCGTAGTTGGTGTCGATGAAGGCCTTGAGCGCCTTGGTCTTGGTGTCGTAGCAGACCCGATCCTCTTCGGGCGTCGCCTTGCGCCACCAGTTCGCGAGCTGCGTGCTGTGAGAGAGGTCCCCCTGCGCGCCGATCTTTCCGCGAGACAGGGCCTGCGCGATTTCACGATCAAGCTGACGGGGCGTCTTGCTCATCGTTGCTCTTTACCAGCGAAGGCGGCGACGCACTCGCGCATCGTATTGTCGTGGATCTCGAGCACCTTCGGGATGCTGCCGTCTCGCTCCACCTGGTAACCACCGGCGAGGTTCCACGCGACCGGCACGCGCGCCTTGGCGAGCGCCGCGAAGACCAGGCTGTCGCGCTGCCTGAGCTGATCGGTCGTGAGCCAGCCGCCGTGCGGGTCGTCGACGTGCGGGTCGGCACCGGCCTGGTAGAGCACGAGATCGCACTCGATCATGCGTTCGAGCACCTCGGGGAGGCGGCTGTCGAGGAACTTCTCGGCTTGGCGCGGCTCGGTGAACTCGGCACCGCCCGTGTAGTGATCGATCCATCGCACGTTGCGGGTGCGGATGATGTCGTCCGTACCGTTGCCGTAGTGCATGTCGAGGTCGAGGATCCCGAGCGTCTCGACGAGGCCTTCATGCTTGAGCGCAAGCGCGGTGACCATCAGGCCGTTGAACGTGCAGTAGCCGCCAGCCTGGCGGTGCATCGCGTGGTGGAAGCCCGAGCAAGGGGCTGCCGCGGCGCCGCGGGTCTTGATCGCGAGCAGCGCGGCCGAGAGCATCGCGCCGGACGTGTAGGGCAGCGCGGCTGCTACGGCGGCGGACCGGTTGCCGAAGCCGTTGGCGATCTCGCGATCGAGCACCCCGCGCACGAACACGGGATCGTGCGCCCGATCCAGGTCCGCGAGGGTGACGGGATCGGGCTCGATGATCTCGATGTCGAACTTGCTCCGCCAGGAAGCGACGACCTTCTCCGGCTTTGCCGCGCTCGGGGAGGCGCTCTCCGAGTCGGCGACCATCTTCGGCGTATAGAAGACGGGGATCCTCAATGCGTCTTCTCCCAGTAGTCCCTCGCGCGCTCCCACATGTCGAGTTGTCTGGAATCCTTTACTTGGTCCATCAGCCATGGCAACCCTGGAAATTCGGCCTCCCACGCGCGCACTTCCTTCTCGTGCGCGGTCAGGCGTGGCCGCTTCGCCGCGTAGGAGCCGATCGCCGCGAAGCCGGCGACCGCCAAGATTCCGCCGCCGATGAGCCACGGGACGATCGAACGTCCCGCGGATCCCGCGGGTGCTGCACCGACTCCGGCGTACGGGAAGCGAGGGCGAGAGCCATACTGACCGCGCTCGTTCGACATGGATCGATTCTACCGCGCCGCGGCGACGCCGAAGTCACCGCGCTGCTCTTCAGCGGCTACAACGACTTTCTCGGCCCCGAGGGAGAAGGCGTGCCGCTGACCGAGCTGCGCGCAGAGCACATCAAGTAGCCGGATCCTACGACGACAGCGCTTCCTTGACCGCCTGCGCTGCCTCTGGCGTCAGCTGGTACTCGTGCGCTGCGTCAGCCTCGCCCTCGTTGCCCCGCCACGCTCGCCGCTTCAAGGCGCCCGCCCGGTACAGGCTCGCGAGCGTGACGCGCTCGCCGCTCGAGGTCGCACGGTACCAGAGCCCGCGCAGGTGGTGCGCGGCGACGACGTTGAAGACACGGCGCTGCCGATCCGTCACAGGAACCCCTTCTTGAGGGGCGGCAGACCCTTCGCCTCGCGATCGTCAGCGCACGCGAAGGCTGCCTCCCAGGTTGGCCCCTCGCCGATGAGCAGAGGATCGCACAGGCGCCGATCGGCATCCTTCCAGAGCAGGTAGCCGACCATGCAGCGGTTGGCGTGCTTCTTGGTGCGCAGGCAGACCTGCCCGGATGACCCGTGCTCGCCGCGCTTTGCCCAGCGCAGCTCTGCCTCTCTGTACGCCTGCCACTTCGTCATCGCCTTCGGCATCGATCTCCTCATTGCGCCAGCAGGAGCTGGCGATCTTCGACGGTAGCTTCGTAGCCGTTGTCCCAGCGGACGCGGATCCGCGCGCGAGTTCCACCAGCGCCGGCCGCAGCGTCCGTCACCCTGACGACCGTGCCGACAACGTCTCCGCGCTGTCCGGCCGTGCCGACCGCCTTGTTGCGGACGACGCGATCGCCGACCCGTAACGGCGTCTTCTTGCGGCGCTTCGGCGTCACAGCGGCGGCAGGCCGAGCGCCGCGCGGCAACGCTTGCAAGTGACCTCGCCTGGCTCTTTCGTCTTCGGCAGCTTCTCTGAAGCGTAGCCGCGACGCGTGCGACGGCAGAGAACGCCGGTCCACTCGCCGAAGCTGGCCTTGCACGCCTTCTCCATGTGGCGCATCTCGACCTTGCTCGGCGTGCCCGTCGCCGAATACTTCTCCGGCGACCAGGTCGCAAACACACGCTCGTACTCCGCAATCGTGCGCTCCAGCTCGGTCTCCTGAGAATGAAGTGCATGCAGCTTGTTTGAATGCAGGCTCGTGTACGTTGGAGCACCCATGCGGGAGCGCTCAAGAGCTTGATCCTTCTCTACCTGCGTCAGCGAGGCCCAGGCGCGATCCTCCTCGTCGTGCTTGAGGACGATCGGCCGCGACAGGTCAGGAAGCGATCGTGCACCGTAACCTTTCGACGGATACCAGGTGAGGTCGGGGAACGTCTCCAGCTCGGTGATCGCAGCCTGCACGTCGCCGAGCTTCTTGCGTGCCTGACCGAGCGCCCACGACGTGCCTTCCGACGAGATCCCAAGGTGCGGGAAGTTGACTCCAGGGCACGGCCCGGTGTGCCAGCCGCTGTGCTGGCCGTGGCGCACGCCAACAGCCGAGAAGCCGTGGCGGATCGGATGATCGCCGCGCAGCTGCATCGTGCGCAGGCACACGCTGCACGTACCCTGGAGCTTGTCGGTGGTCACCATCGTTCCTCTTTCTTACTGCGAGAGTCGCGCCAGGCGAAGTATTCGGCAAGGCCGTGATCGTACTTGGCCGGGTAGCCAAGTACCCGGATACGCGGCACGACACTCAGACGTCGACCTTCTTCCCGCTTGGCAAGAGCGACGGCAGATGCCCCTCAGCGATCGCGTCGAGCCCGGCCGATCGGATCGCGTTCGAGACGAACGCCTCGACCTCTGCCTTTGCCGCCGTCGCGATCTTCGTCGTGGCCTCCTGGAACTGCTTGATCACGAACGGGACGTTGGATCCGAGTTGGTCTTCGGATTTCGTCCTTCGCCTTCGACGAGAGCTTGCTCGTGAGGTCTTCGATCCTCTTGCGGCACTCGCGGGCCTTCGCCTTGTACTTGTCGAGCGAGCCCTCGAAGCTGTCGCGGATGTGCTCGGCCTCGGTCGCGTAGTCGGGCGGATTCGGGATCTGGACGCCGGCAAGGTAGCGGATCGTGCAGGGCGTGCCGCTGCCGACGTTGAGGCTCGTGATCATGTCGGCGAACTGCGCAGCCGACATCTCGATCTCAACGTGCTCGCCGTGCATGCTGCCGTAGTAGCGGTCATGGTGCAGCCCGTGGGTCCACTTCGCGCTGCCGATCGAGAGCCGGATCGTGCCGTAGTGGTTGGCGAGCGGTGATCCGAACAAGCGCGCGGCGCCGGGACCGCCGGTGACCCGCGAGATGCGGATGAGCCCGTAGCTCGGATGCTCGCGCTCGAATTCGTCGTCAGGAAGCATCGGGGTCTCCTTCCACGTACAGCTTACGCACTGCTTCGAGAGCAACCTGTGCGGCGCGCGCTGCGCGCTCTGCGCGCTCGGTGCGCTGGTTTCTATCCGTTATTGAGCGGTGCAGGAACTGAATTTGCTCTCTGACAGCAGCCAGCTCTTTCGTGAGCTGGTGGATCCGTGCGATCAGCTGGCGCTTGCTCTTCACGGGTTCACTGAGGTGTTGATCTCGGCGTCGACTTCGAGGGCCTTCTTCTCCCACGCATCCAGTACCGCCTCGCGGAACGGGTAGCGCTCGCGGTGCGCGGGGTGTTCTCCTCGACAGACGGCCACTTGCCGACGTTGTCGATGTAGTGGATCCGACCGTCCGGGTGACACCAGCCGTGCGGGCCGTAGATGAAGGACGACCCGATCCAGTTGTTGCGCACGTACTGGGTCTCGATCGCGCCCCAGGCCCTCTTCCAGCGGTTCTCGCGATCCCAGTACGCTCTCCAGTCGAAGCCCTCAGGACGACGAACGGCGGGGTCCTCGTAGTGCGGCATGCGGAAGCGCTGCGCGAGGCGCCGATCGCCGTGGTGGTCGTTGCAGCCGTAGCCCAGCACGAACCACGAGTCGGTGCGCCGTATTACTTCCAGCGCGAGATCTTCGGGAAGGCGCGGGCCGGTGACGAGCATCTGGGGCCACTTCGGCAGCCCGCGGTTGAGCAGCTCTTCACGCGTCATCTTGGGCCCCTCTTTCACGACGCTGCCCGGTCCACGGCTTCGAGGTCCGCGAGGCGACGCTCTTCGTACGCCAACTCGGGGCCGATGTCCCAGCCCGCGGCAGCCGCCTCGCGCAACCGCAGGAGGTTCTCGCGGGTGTCCTTGAGCTGGCGGCGACGACGGAAGGCCGACAGCGGCGAGCTGGAGCGCCCCGCGTAGCGCGGCGTCGGGGCGTCGCGGAGGTCGTAGATCGCGGTCGCGTCTGGATCGGTTGGGGCTTCGAAGTCGAAGTCGGATCGGTTCATGCGCAGCGTGTCGGCCGCGTCGTCGTAGTCGTCGGTGGTCAGCACTTCAGTGAATCTCCAGGTCGTTGAGCAGGCGGATGAGGGTCATCTTCTTGGCGTTGACGTCAGCGTTGTCGCTGGGATGGATGGAGTCGCACGCGACGAAAAGCGCCTTGGCGGCGAGGAGTGCCTCGCGGATCTTGAGCAGCTCGTCGCCGATGCGGAGACCAACGACGCGATTTAGCGTCACTTCGTTGTCGCGCATCACCGGATGGTCGAAGTGGAAGCGGAAGGCGGCGTCAGTCTCGCGGATCTCGACGGAGATCGAGCCGACGCGCGCCTTGCTGAGCGACAAGATGCTCGGCATCAGGACACCCCCTTCGCGTCGCGCGCGTCCTCAGCGGTCCAGCGCCGCGGGGCCTTGATCTTCTCGCCAGGGCGTACGGCGCGCTGCTGGAGCGGGTAGCAGGTGAGCTGGAGCCAATCCGCGGCGTGCTTGCGCCGGATGGCGCGAGCCGCGCTCGCGTCGTTCGCGAAGGCGCCGACGAGCACCTCGACGCCTTCCGGCGTGATCAGCGTGTAGAGAAACTTCGCGGCCTTGGTCTTCATGATGTTTTCCTGGGTAGCTTAGGAGCGTTCTCGTGACGCACGTCAGTTCACCAGACGCATGCCGTCATCCTCGTCAGTCAACTCGAAGGAGAGCCCGTAGTACCACTGCTCGAAAGCAGCGCCCTCGTCGAACGGCATCGCCGCGAGCGAGTCACGCCCGCGGGCGCCGTTCCAGGCGGCGATAGCAAGGATCAATGGCGGACAACAGCACCAGCGAGTAGAGGTCGTCGCTCTGCTGCGCGTCGCCCACCAGCTGTTGAACCCCGAGACCGCAGCTCCCGCCATCAACCATGCGGCGCGGGCAAGATCATGTCGCGTCCACTTGCAGGTGTTGCTCATGAGCGCCTCCTCAGTGAAGGCCGTGCCGCTGGAGCAGCCGGCGGAAGTTGGTGCGATCGAGACCCGCCAGGCGGGCACCCTCGGAGACTGAGCCGGCCGCCCGATCCATGACGCGGATGAGGTAGCGGCGCTCGAACTCCACGGCGACGAGGCGCTTGGCCTCGTAGATCGGCATCGACATCAGCGTGTCGTCGTCCACGACGGTGGGCGAAGTCGAAGTAGCCGTCTCTTCGACGAGGGCTACTTGCTCGGGCGCCAGTGCGAGCGGCTGCATGCCGATCGGTATTGCGCGAGGCGTGCCGACTATCGCGGGCGCCAACGTCGCAATCATGAACCCTGGGTAAGCCAATACCCGTATCTGGGCTTCACGCTTCGCGGGCCGAGGCCGCTTGAGTGGTGTCACCCGTATACGGGTATCTGGTTACCCAGCCGGGCAGGTCTTTCGCGCTCCCGTGAGGTACCGCAAGAGGTCGAGGCGACCTCCGTAGCTGACGAGGATGATCCGCGTTCCTGCGAGGCGTGATGCCGCCAGACGATGGTGTCCATCGAGCAAGACGGGCTCAGGGTAGATGTGCCCGTGGTTGCAAACGTTGTCGACCTCGATCGCGTCGAGCACGTCACCTTCCAAGAGGCGCTCGTAGAAGTGGCGGATCCGGCCGTAGTCCCACGCGCGCGTCGGCCGCTTCTGGGTCCGCGCCTCGTCGCTCACGTACGCGGGCTGCGACGGGTACTGGAGGAGCTTCTCGACCGTCATCTCGCGCATGGGGAGGTTGAACTCGGGCCACGCGTAGAGCGCCCAGAGGCGCTCCACGAGCACCCTGTCCGGGCGCACTTCCGATTTCGCAGGAGACGTCACCTGGGCACTAGGAGCCTGACGCTCCCGTTCTTGTCTGCGACGATGATCTTCCCACCCTTGGCTTGCACGTCGTCGAAGAACTTCTCCGTCCTGACGGCCTTGTGGATCACGCTGGTCATCGTGCGGCCTTGTTTAGCGGCCAGATCCTTCAGCACCTCCACCACGGCGGCCGAGAGGTTCACGGTCGTCTTGATGGTCTTGGTCGACATCTTCTTCTTCCTAGGCATTCTCATCCTCCTCGAAGAGCCTTGGCTGTTGGCAAGCGGACGCCGTGAACGCGGCAAGCTCGACGCTTGGCGGCGCAATGCACGTCGCAGCCGTCCCAGCATCCGCAGCAAGAGCACCGCCAGATGCCAGAACCGTTTGGATTAGACTTCCCGAACTGTTCAGTTATGCGCGCTCTTGTGGAGGGTGCGGCTACCAGCCAGAACAACCCGATGAGCGCGCCGTGCAGTATCAAAGCCGCGACGTCCATGTCCATCATCCTCAGTACCCCGCAGTCGCGCGGATTTCCTGCATGCGCTCTCGGACGTAGGCGAAGTTCGTCCCGTCGTACCGGACGACGTTCTTGGGGAACCGCCTGTCGATACCCGCGTTCCACCGCTGGGCCACCGCAACCACGAGCCCGCGCGGGTGCCACTCGAGCCAGCGCTCGATGTACTCCGGCCAGTCGTCGCACAGGAGCTTGCCGTAGACGAGGCCCTTGTCCTCGGAGAGCACGATGGGCAAGTCGGGCACGTGCTTGACGCACCACTCGATCTTCTCACCGGCCGCGGTCGGGATCTTGCGTGGGCTCTTCGAGAGGATCTGGCACATGAAGCGCTGCGCTCGCGCCTCTTCGAGGACCTGAAACCCGAGCTGGATCGGCTGGAGATCCCGCCAGAAGCCGGGCTGCGCCTTGATCAGGCGGTAGCGGGCCTTGATGTAGGGGACATCTTCGAACGAGGTCTCTTCCAGCTTGGAATCTTCGCCGGGGCTGCGCAGCTCCTCGAGCTTGCGCCGCATCGCCACGTCGAAGTCCGCGAGGGTGCCGTCCAGGTCGAACAGCGCAATCGGCTCCGCGGGCTTGATCTCCGCCTCTCGCATGGTTTCCTTCTGGGTCACGGGCGGAACGCCATCTGCGCGGCGCGGCGCGGGTGGATCGGGCCGGTCGGTCGCACACCTGTCGGGTTCTCCGTGTAGCCCTCGTACCAGAGGGCGTCGCTCGGCATCGAGACGCGCACGAAGCTCCGTCGGCAGTCCTCCGTCATCGGCAGGGCCTGGTGCACGGTCATGGGACCGCAGTGGTAGATGACGCCGGGTTGCAGCACGACGCGGGTGTCGTCGCGAAGCTGATCGGTCAGGTGCGCGCAGTCACCGTCCGGGCCGGGCCAGCCCTCGAACGTCTGATCCCACGCCGCGCAGCCTGCGTGCGTCGAGGACATCAGCATGCCGTTCGACCCCCAGCCTCCTCCGCCTCCCCAGCCACCGGCGTCGCCGCGCGGGCCGACACCGTCGACGTGTAGGCCGGGACGTCGATGCGTCTCACCACGCGAGATTGCGGCCTCGTCCAGCGTCAGGTAGGCGGTGCCGCGATGCATCGGGCCCATCGCGACGATCGCTCCGATGATCTCGCGCCATCGCGCGATCTCGTCCGGCAGCGTGTCGTCGACGTCATGCAGATGGAACGGCATCATCATGACGCGCGTCCCCTGGTAAGCGGGGAACGCGACGCGTCCAACTTCTCGCATTTCACTCTTGAAGGTCACGAGTTCACTCCTGCTTGTCTGGTTATTCATCGTCCGCTGACGAGTTCGCTGGTGGATAGCCCTTACCCGTCCGCTCGACTTCGTCGATGGCGATCAGGAGGCCGTCGATCTCTTCGCGCTCCAGCTCGCTGAGGCACCGCCAGATCCGATCCATCTCACCAGCTACGACCGCGTAGCGTGGCGCGCCTGCGCTCAGAGCTTTCAGCTCATCGGCGAGGTCTACGTAGCGCTTGCCTTCATCAGTCATGGGAGTCCTGGCCCAACGGTTTGTGAGCGTTCTGGTTGTGGAAACGACGAGCCGCGCAGGCAGCCTCATCGACACAGATCCAGGCGAAGCCGCCATTCTCCCAGTCGCTAACATCACACGTCTTGCCTGAATAACCGCACTCTGCGCACGGGCGCCCTGTTCCAAGGGCCCGGTCGCGCGCTAGTGCAAGACCGTCCGTGGATCGATCCAGCAGCCACTTCGCGCGCTCGACGTCTGGATCGTCGAGGCCGTCGATCGGATGCGTGAGCACGAGCCAGGGCTTCAGCTCGTCCATGTCGGAGCAGTCGTCGAGGATGGCGAAGCCTGTCACCTCTGGGTGCGCGGCGAGCCACTCGCGGATCTCCCAGCCGCGCTCAAGCTTCTCGAAGGTGAACGGGGCACCCGCGCGCACCTGCCAGTTCGCCAGCCAGACCTCGTCGTTCACGAGGTTCGGCGTCTCACCGATCACGTCGCCGACCAGGCCGTGGCGCACGAGCGCCGGACCGAGGTCCTGCCACCGCGCGAACAAGCGCCAGCTCGACGAGATGACGATCTTCGCGCCCGTCTCTGCGATCAGCCGGTTGAGGCACACCATGCACGCCGGCTCGATCGGGATCGGCAGCGGTTCTTGATCGGTGACGATCCGCGGGTCACGCGTGTCGCAGCGATTGAGCACGCCGTCGATATCGAGGAAGACGACGCGCATCACGCAACCGCTTCGCGCTTCGCTAAGGCGTAGCCGAAGCGAAGGCACGCGTTGACGGGCGCCTTTGTGAAGTCCGCCAGCCTGAGGTGCCTGTGCCCCGCGGCGGCGAGGCGCTCGTCGAGGCAGCCCAAGCAGAGAAAGCCGCGCGCTGCCATCCCAGCCTTCGCCCACACCTCGTCATGCACCATGTAGTCGCCGCGCGGAGGCCGTGCGGCACAGTGATCGCAGACGTAGCGCTTGAAGAATTCTCGACGAGACGGTCGACGCTTTCGCGGCGTAACGGTCCTCACGCGTTGCCCTCTTTACAGCGCTTCTCCAGCTCGGCGCGGACGGCAGCCTGCACATCTGCGGTGCCCTCCAACGCCTCGGGATACGGGGCCAGCGCGTGGAGGGCGAGGAAGTGCCTCAGCTGCTTGGTGGGAAGCTTCGCGATCTCCTCCGGGCAGATCTTGCCGTCACGCATGATGACGACGCGTCCGTCGCTGCTGGGCGAGCAGCTTGGGCACACGATGCCGTCGCCGCGCGCGTTCAGGCGCCAGCCGCGCGGATAGGGCGGACCCGGAACCTTCGTTCCGCAGTCCGAGCATGTGCGCACGTCGTCGCGCATCAGGCGTCTCCCTTGGGCAGCTTCGCGTAGCGCTCGTGGACCTCGGGAATCGTCATCGGATTGCGCGAGCCACTGGCCTCCCAGACGGCGCTCGCCTTGTGAGCGAACTCGCGGAGGAGTCGCCGGTTGGGAATCTGGCGCAAAAGGTACGCGAAGGCGCCGCCGGCAGGACCGTGACCCTCCATCTGCCTGGCCGCAGCCTCAGCGTCTTCGTCCGAGATGTCGAGCCGATCGATCGCCCGATCGCAGAACACGTCCTCGAAGCGCAGGAACATGTCGAACAGCGGGCTCGTCGCGATTTCGACGCGCCGATGCTCGCGCTCTTCGGGCGGCCAGCTCTCCAGCTCGGCAGCGAGTTCCTCGGCCGTCAGGCGCTTGGCGTAGGCAGTCTTGGTCACTGGGACTTCCCCTCAATAAACTGCCCAAAGGCGTCGAGCCCTGCGATCTTGTCCTCAACGATCTCGCGAATCTTTCGCACCTCTGAAGTCGAGTTATGCGCGATTCCCTGGGCCACAAGACTGTCGACGAAGCGCAGGACACCCCTGAGTTCTTCGATTTGATGATCGATCTTGACCCGTGCCTCGGCAGGAGTGCACGCCTCGGAGGCGGGTACCCCGATTAACAGCCGCTCCTCTTTCATACGGCGCGCCACGAAGCCTCCTCCTTGTGAAACACCAGACGGGTCTTCATCGTTGAACCGCAGGGCGACACGCTTTCATGTGATCCTCGATCGTTGCATCTGCGAATGGAAACGCCTCGAAGCTGCATCTACGACAGCGAGCAACTAACACACCGGCACGCTTGATCAGCTCCCACTTCTCGGCGATCTCGGCCTCGATCTCGGCCTCGGCCTCGGCATGCTCCTTGGCGCAGCGGTCGGCGATCCAGCGTTGCCTCACTGCCAGCAGCTCGGGCGGCAGCGAGATGATGTCCGCGTCGCGCACGAGGTCCGCGAGGTCGCGCAGCTCGGCCAGCTCCGCCTCTTGCTCCTTCGCGCGAGCAGCCTCGGTGAGCAGTGCGCGTGCTACGTGCACGACTTCCTCGCGAGAAGCGGAGAAGCCGTTGACGAGGCGCTCGGCAAGCTCGTGAGCGGAGGGATCTGGAGGGCAGACGGTGACCTCGTCGGGCTGCGGCCTCGGATCGTGGCCGTCGCAGATCATAACGGCGCGTCCGTTCACGTCCGTGGCGTACCAGCGCGGGTCAGCCTCGTTGGTGCAGGTCAGCACGGCGCACTTGGGAAGTGACAGCGTCATCGGGTACTCGACTTTCCAAAGGCGTACCTCAACTCGCGGCAATCTTCACAACCACAAACCCGCGCGCACGTCAGGCACGCGTTGTTGTCAGACTCCACGAACTTGCGATGCGATTCCTCGACGCCGCGCTTCGCGTGACGGCCAGACGCGTAGCGCAAGTGGATCTTTTTCATCGCGTGCCTGGCTTCCTCGCGAGAGCGTCACCGCACGCGGCCAGCATGGCAGTAACGCGATGGGGCTTGATACGGATCGGTTCGCCGTCACCATCGGGCATGGTGGCGTAGATGATGAGGGAGCCGTCCTCGCAAGCCTCGAAGGCGTGCGGGCCGCGCAGCTTGGAGGGCTTGTCCGGCGGCTTTGGCCGCTTACCAGGTGGCTTCAGCGGCGGTTTACCGTACGCGTAGCCAGCTGCCTCGACGTGGCGACCTGCGCGTTTCACGCGACCTCCTTGCGGAACACTAGGTCCGCCGCTGCGTGGGCGTACTTCGAGACGTAGTCGCTGTGTCCGCAGGCCGTGCGCTCGGCGCGCTCGACGACCGCGATCCCGACAGGATCATAGGCGAGCAGCCTGCGTTGGTGGTTGACCTCGCGCAACACGCACTCGCGCTCGGACAGGATCCATTCCTCGACGAGGCGCTCCCCGCGACGCTCGGTCTCTAAGACGAGCTTCGCGCGGATCGCCTCATAGACCGGCTTGTAATGGTGGTTCATGCCTCGAGCTAGGTCACGTTTCATCGCGGCACGCGTCCGATGACATCACAGTCGAACTCCGCGCCTTCGGGATCCGTGCCGATGTACAGCGCCGCGATCGAGAAGTCCTGCGCGACCTGACAGACGTCCTTGTAGAGCAGCCCCTCCTCGTTGAGCCTCTGCGCCGAGATGCCCGCGCCTCCACCTGGATTCTGCTTGAACAGCGAGCGGTTTCCGATCGCCACGTCGAGGATCGTCCACAGCTCAGGATCTTTGATCTCGAAGCGCTGCCACAGAAACGGCGGGCGCTGCGGACGATTCACGCAGCGCACGCTCTGGCCAACCGGTACACGAAAGGCACGCGTGTTGAGCTTGAGCGTCTCTTCGTCGGTGGCAACCGTTCGGGTCGTGCTTATGGCGTTCTTTTTGATCATGTCAGGTGGTCGGGGGCGAAGGGCCGCTCATCGCCGACGCGCAGCTGCTCGTCGATCTCGTGCTGGTAGATCGCGCGCACGATCTGCCGGAGGAAGCGCGCGGCGGTGTCGGGCGAGTAGCGCGGCAGGCGGTAGCGAGCCGCAACCGGCACGGGAAAATCTTCAGCGATCGCGAGCGGGATCTTGCCCCCTGCGTAGTTGTCGATGATGAGCTTCAGCTCGGGCTCGCGCGGCGCGGGCGACACGTAGGGAACGATCACCTCGGCCACGACGCAATTGCCGTCCAACCAGAACGTGACGGGCAGCGCGCCGCCCACGCGCACGGTCGGCAGGAACGCGGTCCAGCTCGCGACGTCGTGCGGCTCGAGCGGCGGCCCCTCGAGCTGCGCGGCCTCGGTGTGGAGGACCATCGCCGCGTCGACCATCGCGTGTCGGATCGTGTCTCCCCAGAGGTCGGCGTCGGCCGCGTCCACGGCCTCTCGCAGGAGGCTGTTCGCGCATTCGCGAAGGACGACGGCCTGCGCGGGAGCCTCGGCGGGGGTCTCAGCGGCGAGCTTCGCACGGATCGCCTCGTAGGCCGGCTTGTAGTTGTTCAACGTCACTCCTTCGTTTCTTTCTTGAACAAGGATGGCAATGCCTCACCAACCGCGCCGGTCGTCCGCACGTGGGTGTAGATGTTTTCGATCGTGCGCTCGGTTTGCTTGGTGAGCTTGCTGACCTCAGCAGGCAACTTCCCCGCCTCCCTGAGCCAGGTCACCGTTGTGTGCCGAGCAAGGTGCGGGAACACGTGACGAATGCCAGCCAGCTCTGCTCGGCGGTCGAACACGCGCCAGATCTGGAACGCCGACATGGTGCCCCTGATCTTGTCCTTGCGAACGTTCAAGAACACGTGACCTTGTGTGACACCAAGCTGATGCAGCCGATCGATCCAGGCGCTGAGCGCTGCCAGCGTCTCAGCGTCAGCCTCGAATGTGATGGAAGCCCCGCCCTTGTTGATCGTCGTGATTTTCGGCGGACGCACACCAGCTATCTTGAGCGCCCGCAGACCGCCGCGGCGCAACCCTGATCGCAACGCGAGGATGATGAGTGCCCGATCACGGAGGTCGACGAGTTCGTTGCTCTCACAGGTCGCCAGCAGCTGCTGCGCTTCCTCATACGTGAGCGGCTCACGGGGCTCGGAGGGCTGCGCCTTCACCTTTTCTGCGTCGGCGGCGAAGTCGGGGCCGAGCTTGTGCTTCGCGAAGCGCTTCGACGCGTAGCGGATCGCCTTGCGGTAGACGTTCACCGTCTGCGGCTTGCGTTCCTTGCGCAGCTCGAAGAGCCATCGCTCGACGACGGCCAACGTGTACGCGCTCGGGTCGGCCCCCGCGAACGTGACGAACTCGGCAACGCACTCGCGGTAGAGGTCCTTTGTGCGGTCGGCCAGCGACGTGCTCGTTTCGATCAGCTCGTCCAGCGAGGCCACCTGCCGAGGATGCCTGGGCCCAGGTTAATTCGCAACACTCCAGCAGGAGTGTTGCGCGATATTAGATTTCACATACTTACGAGGGCCGTTACACTAAAAAATGAAGTGTAACAGCTGTTACGGTTGCTCATAACGTGATACAGACCATTTTCGGTGAAAGCCCCAAACGCAGAGGCTCCAGAACCCTCCGATGCGACGTCTCCGTGGCGCGACGATCTGCTGGCTCTCCTCAAGCCCAACAACACCGAGCACGCGCGTGGCTTCAACGATGGCATTCATGCTGCTCTTGAGCTGCTGACGCGCCACGAACAAGATCGACAGCTGCGCAGCAAGAGCGCCCTCAAGCAGCGGAAGGTCGACGGGAAGAAAAACGGCGGCGACGTGCCATACGGCTACCGACTCGCGGATGATGGCGAGACGCTGCTCGAGAGGCTCGACGAGCAAAAGGTAATCGCCAAGGTACGAAAGCTGCGCCCGAACCATTCGCTGCGCGCTATCGCACGCAAGCTGAAGGAAGAGCGCTTGTTCCCTCGGAACTACGACCCCAAGAATCCGAAGTCTCCGCGCGAGTTCCAGGCTGTACAGATCCAGCGAATGCTCGACGAGACCAAGTGACTCCGCCAGGCATTCGCAACGCCCTTGCACGAGCGCGACTCTTTCGGCTGCCCGCTACGCTAACCGAAGAGCAGTGGCAACTGACGTTGCATCGTTTCAATCACGCCTGTGCGTACTGCGGATCGCTCGCGCGGTCATGCGTCGAGCACGCAACGCCGTTACCTCCTGGTGGCACGACCTTCACGAACTGTCTCCCAGCTTGCGGAAGGTGCAACAACGCAAAGCGAGGAAAGACACTCGAAGAAATGGTTGAACTGCGGCTGCCAGGTACTTGGGATGCGGCGCTGCGCTGGCTTCGTGAGAATGGGCGCGATAGCGCTGTTGAAGGAGTCATGGACAAGAAGGCCAAGAAAGCTTCTGGGCCGCGTCTTCCGCCAATGATCACGACCGTCGGGTTGATGGTCTCCGAAGAGAACCTCGCCAAGTGGAAGGCTGCCGCATTTTCAGAACGCAAAAAGTTGGCAGCCTGGATCCGTCATGCTGTTGACCGGTATCTGGTCGCTAAGCGTGATGCAACGTCCGGGAGTGAAGATTCCGACGCCGGTTAGCCCTAGCGGCGCCTGCGCCCGTGCTGCGACCCTATCGGCTGCACGACACGCGACACGCTCGTTCATTAAGGCCCTGCGCTGCACGCACGCGTGAACCGGCGTCTCACCGCACTCTCGTCGCCCGTCGGTATGGGGCAGCCCTTAGGCGGAGTAGCTGCGACAGACAGCTGCTACAGTTGCTCGTCACCGCCGCCACACTGGGTGGAATCCAGCAACGTGGTCACTCCGTCAAACGGCCGCGGAAACGTCCGATCCTCGTCAACGGTCGGCCTCGAAAGGGGTGCGGAAACGGTCGGCGGTGACATCCTTGCCCGCGAGCGGTGACGCAGGGCGCATGAAGGAATGGAGGCTGCGAGCTTCCAGCCTGGCAGCAAGATGCACGCGCCCCGCGACTCCCGCCGCTGCGGGAGTGAAGATCCCCGACGCCGGTTCCCCTAGCGGCACCTGCACTCGTTCTGCTATCAGTCGGACGTGCTGCTCTGCATCAACCGCCTGATCGACGAAGCAACCGTCGCCAAGCTCCAAGGCTGGCTCGCCGAGGCCGTCTTCGAGGACGGCCGCGTCACCGCGGGCGGCAGCGCGGCCCTGGTCAAGAACAACGAGCAGGTCAGCGACGCTGACGGCGGCGATCCGGGAATCGCGGCGATGCGGCAGCTCGTCAAGAGCGCGCTCTGGAACCACGATCTCTTCGATGACGCGGCCCTGCCGAAGGAGATCCGCCAGCCGATGTTCAGCCGCTACTCGCCGGGCATGTCCTACGGCACGCACATGGACAACGCCCTCATGGGCGACATGCGCGTCGACATGTCCGTCACGCTGTTCCTCTCCGATCCCGCCGACTATGACGGCGGCGAGCTGGTCATCGACTTCCCGACCGGCGCGCGCACGATCAAGCTGCCGGCCGGCGGCGCCGTCGTCTACTCGACGACCGAGCTGCATCGAGTCACGGAGGTCACGCGGGGACGGCGCCTGGCCGCGGTGACCTGGGTGAGGAGCTTCGTCCGCGACGCCGCACGGCGTCAGATCCTGCTCGACCTCAAGACGGCGCACCACCAGCTCTTCGAGCAGGTCGGCAAGACGCCAGCGGTCGACCTCCTGCTCAAGACGCGCAGCAACCTCCTCCGGCAGTGGGCCGAGGACTGAACTGGGTAATCCGCTACCCGTGTCTCGAGCACCACGGCAACACAGCGGGTACGCAGCTACCCAGGCCCGATCGTCAACCACTTGCACCCGTGCGCGCACGGCACGCGAACTGCTTTAGCTATCGACCATGACCGATCACGCCGTCTACACCGAGATCGACATCGAGCGCGCGAAACTCTTGCCCGTCTTCGAGGCGGCGCGTGCCGTGCGCGACGAAGATGTCCCGCGCTTTCGCGACGAAGGCACCTGCGTCCTTGGCGCCGGGATCGCGATCTACTACCGCGCTCCGCGCCAGCGCAAGCCGTCCATCCGCGTGATCGTCGATGCTCCGTTCCAGGGAAACGTCGGCTCGGCCCGCGCGTGCGAGCGCGCGCTGAAGCTCCTCCGTAACAGCGGTGTCGACGCGTTTTGGCATGACGGAAGGATGGACTAGCCCCGTGACGAACGACGACATCCGCGAGGGCCTCCACAAGCTCGTTGCCGAGGTCACTGCGTCCGTCAGCACTTTCGAGTCCAAGCTCGACAAGGCGGCCCGCGAGGGCTACCTCGGTGACCTCTACCGCACCGACTACCTCGTCAGGGGTCGCGGGCCGTTCCCGATCGACATGCTGCGGTACACGTGCTCCTGGCCGAAGGACGAGGGCAGCGCAGCCATCATCCAGCGCAGCATCGAGGCGATCACGGAAGATTCCCTCGACGTGCACCAGGTCGCGCTGTCCAAGTACCACCGCGATCCGTTGCCCCAGTTGGCGAGTGACCGCTGGGAGGCGAAGTTCCAGTGGGCGGTCACGCGCGTCATCGAGACGGTGAGGCTGTAGCCGTGTGCGCCGGGCAACCCAAGAGGTTCGAGGGCTTCTACGAAGACGCCAGTCTTCCCATCAAGCGCGGCGACACCGTCACGATCCTGAAGGGCACGACGATTCACACGACGATGCCGCGGCCCGAAGACAGGACGCGCGTCGCCAAGAAGACCTACAAGATCCGCGTCGATCACGTCCTCAACGGAACGTTGAACACCCAACTGGTCAACGGCGCGTACGTGGCGACGCCAACGTCCTGTCCTTCCGTCCGGTGGCCGGGTGTCGGCGGCTACTGGCACGAGGTCGACATCAACGACATCCCCGAGGCCCAGCGGTGACCTGGGTAGCCTGTTACCCGTATCGTGATCGCGACACCTGCGGACAGGCAGGAACGGGTATAGGACTACCCATGCCTTGCAGGCCGACCACTTACGAGCTGGCTCGCACGGCACGCAATCTGCTTTTACCCCTGAGCATGAAGCAACCCGTCGCACTTCCGTCGCTCGCTCGCAAGTTCGGTGAGGAGACCTGGGAGGAGAGGCGCGAGCGCCTCGACGCCGAGTGGCAGCCGCTCGTCGACGAGAAGCGCCGCAAGGTGCACGGCTACGCCCACATCGAGGAGATCCCTGCGCACCTGCTGGGTCGCGTGTTGCATGATGGCTACTCGCGCTGGACGGTCCCGGACAAGGCCTTCGGCGTCAAGCTCATCGCCACCCGCGACGGAGTGGGCTTCGGCGCCATCCCGCGCATGACCTGGCATGCGACCCGCGAGGAGGCGCTCGCCTACGCGCGCAAGGCCCTCGTCCAGCAGGGCAAGCGCTACGCGAAGAAGTACGGAGCTGCGTCGTGATCACCGAGGAGCAGAACAGGGCGATGAACCCCGAGATGGCCGCGATGTGGATCGTCGGCTCTGGGGCGCGGCCGTCGAAGGCTCAGTGGCAGGCGCTCGTCATCGCGTGCCGCAACGGCGGCTACGTCGCCGCCGGCACGGGTGAGCATGGAGGCCACGTCGAGCGCGTCTCCGCCTCGGCGCTGCTCGCGCTCGTCCGCCGCGGTTACCTCACCCACTGCTACGGCTCGGAGGGCGGCGTCGCCGGCCGACTCTCGGAGCAGTCGCGCGAGAAGCTCGCCGACGCGCTGAAAGGGCAGCCCCCGAAGACCAGCGACGCGTTGGAAGTCGCCCCCGCCGGGATGTTCGGCTGCACGGTTGCCGCGATCGACGAGGCCCTGCATGGCATGGAACCTCGAGATATCGCGCAGTACGCCATGGGGACCCTGTCGAACGCGCAGGAGCTGATCCGCCGCCGCGAGTACGAAGACGGCGTCGAGTGGTCGGTCGACCATCACAACGCGAACACCATCCGCCAGCTCATCAACGTCGCGAAGTACGCGATCGACAAGGCGGTGCCTCGGTGACCACGTCTGACCCGCGCCTCAAGCTGGCACCCTCCCCGAAACCGTGCGGCGGGTGCCCGTTCCGTCGCGCGTCGATGCCCGGCTGGCTCGGCTCCAACGCACCGGCGGACTTCATCGTCGCGATCACGACCGAGCAGCCGTTGCCGTGCCACTCGTCGATCGACTACGACGACCCCGAGTGGCACGACAAGTTCATGGCAGGTGAGGAGGGGCGCTTGTGCGCTGGCGCGCTGATCCTGAGCGCCAACATGTGCAAGCTCCCCCGCGATCCGAAGTTCCCGCAGCGCCCAGCAGATCGAGAGCTGGTGTTCGCCAACCACCTCGAGTTCATGGCGCATCACGAGAACGCTGCCGTTCGCTCGTGGGAGACCGACGACAGCTACGAGATCCGTGAATCCTCCAAGC
>Ga0210396_10002123_pt1 | contig 20466 bp, 40 predicted proteins | sample IncBWH17OmetaG_FD_155466 | JGI IMG/M metagenome (GOLD analysis project Ga0210396, IMG submission 155466) | Forest soil microbial communities from Barre Woods Harvard Forest LTER site, Petersham, Massachusetts, United States - Inc-BW-H-17-O ... | reverse complement strand
TGGTCCTGGTTGAAGATCCCGACCTGCATCGCGCTCCAGGAGCCGACAAGCACGTTGGGGATCAGGACGCTCTGGGGGAACGGGTTCACGCCGGGCCCGGGGCGCCAGTAGAAGGCAGCCAGGTAGAGAGTCGCAGCGGCGAAGGATCCGGAGAGCGTGGTGCAGCACGGGTCAACCGTCCAGGCGCCAAGTCCCAGGTCCTGTGCCTCGGGTACTGAGGCGTTAACGCCCATGAGTCCTCCCGGTAGGCCTAAGTCTTAGAGCCAGGCCGGGAAAGACTTGACGGCCAGGTCCCGTCCTCCCGCGACCTGGCCGTCATTGCACACTATAGCGCTGTCTTATGGCCCGACAATGCACATCGCAGGCCCGTATTCACTCGATCCCGCCTTAGAGATATAGAGCTTGTCGCTGATGTTGTGCCCGTCGATGTGATGGACCTGAAGGTTCTGCACCACAGCGGCCACGTATTTCGGGTCCACGCCGCCGATTTCGCCGAAACGTTTCCGGTTTCGCTCGTCGGAATCCTTTCCGATGACCAGATGCGTCGGAGAATTGTAAAAGAAGCTTGTTATGCCGCCGCCGACATTACTGCCGCTGGGCTTCTGGTTCGCGCCCCACAGGCCGCAGCCCATGGCGCCGCCCATGGTCAGCATTTCCTCGAAGAACATGTTCATCTCGAGGATGGTGGCCTGGTTGTGGATGTCATCGGCGACGTGGATAGCGTCGCCGTCCTCGTAGGAATCCTTCGCGCACGCCATCAGCTCATGCCGGACATGCGCGCGATCGGCCAGCAGGGTCTTCTCCGGATCGTCATCCGGCCCGCTGACCAGGTGCCGGGGCCACAGCGCATAGCCGGGAGGCTCCGGTTCCCACATTTTCTTTTTCGCCGGGGGCCAGGACGGGGTTTCTTTCAGTCCCAGGGCGTTGTTCCAGAGCCCAGATTCGCGGTCGCGGCGCTTCGGGATGGTCACCCGCGTCGACAAGTGCGGGTTCTGCTGCATCGCCCGGTGCAGCATCTGGTACATCAGCCTGGTCTTGCCGCCCTGCGTCGGTTCGATCAGGGCTACATGCTCGCCGGGGCGGTAGGTGAAGTACTCATCTAGCCAGACGTTGCGGGCCAGGCGAGTTAGCGCCATTTGTGGCGCTCGAACAGGAGCCAGTGCAGCAGCATGCTGCTGCCTCCGACGAATGCCAGGCAGCCGACAAACAGAACGACCAGCTGCCACCAGCTCATGCCGATGTTCATACGTGCCACCGGAACGGCTTCACCTTGCGCCGGGAGACCTTCCGGGCCTTCCTGACGCCCTTGACGCCAGCTCGCGCCGTGGCACCGAGCAACTGCCCGGCCGTCGCGGACCGCCGGACGCCAGCGCCGCGGACGTCCCCGAAGGCTTTCGCGCGGATGGCGGCCTGGCGCTGCATCCCGGTGTCCATCAGGCGGCCACCTGCTCGCGCAGCTGCTCGAGCTCGGCCTCGGCTTCCTTGCGCTCGGCCAGGATCATGGTCTGCGCGCGGGCCATCTTGACCGCGTTCTGCGCGGCGAGCTTCTCCATCAGCAGCGACGGCGGCAGCACGCCGAGCTGCATCAGCTCCGGCGGCAGGTTGTCCCGCGCCTCGGCCGGGGCGTGATTGGCGATCACCTGGTAGACCAGCGGCAGCACGGCCATGCCGACCGACGCGACACCGTTGACCAGGCTCAGCCGGTCCACGATGATCGCAGCCCACGAGTTCCGCTCGGCCAGGTCAGCGAGGCTCGCGCCGACCGGCTCAGCATGGATCGCCGCGGCGGCAGCGTCGAGCTGGAGGACGGTGGCTTTCTCGTTGGAAAGAGCCGCGGCTTTCATCAGGTTCTGATTGCCGGCCACGCGGGCGGCCTCGTGGGCGACGCGGGCCTTGCCCGACTTCATCATCGCGATCAGCGACGCGCCGGCGCTGAGCAGCTCGAGCGTGGTCTGCGCATCCCCGGCCCGCCGGGCGCGGACCTCGTGAGGATCAGCGGCCTGCGCGGGCTGCGACGCCGGCTTGCTGATCGTCTTCTTGCCGGGCTTCTGCACGCGCGCCTGATCGGTCGCATCCTTGTGGCCGCGGCCAGGTCCGGGCTTGGTTATGTTCGGCCGGCCGGTCGCCTTGTTCAGGCCGTAGGGGGCGAGCGGCTGACCCTGCGGGTCGCGGCCGTGGGGGGCCTCCGGGTCGCGGCGCGGCGGGGCCGGATAGTCAGGCCGCTCGCCCGGCTCGGGTGCGGCCATCGCCGCGGCGAACTGCTGCTCCGCCGGATCCATCGGAACCGGCTGGCCGCTGGCATTGACGAGCCCCTCAGCCATGGTCTCGCCGCCAGTGCTCCAGGAGATCGAGCCCGACGTCAGTTGCAACCGCGGCGAGCAAGATCACGGCAATGGTCTTCTGGCAGCGCCTAAGCCGTCGCATGACGCTGACCGGCCAGAGCCACTATTGCGATCACGAGCGCGACCACTGAGAGAATGCAGGAAATGATCGAGACCTTCATCGCGTCGGCAATCGACTCGCCAGCGGTCTTGATGGTTTCCTTTGCCTTGCCGAGAAGCGTCATGGCCTGAGCATAAACCCATCGGAGGGGGAACGTGCCCAAAGGACCGCCTGCGCCCTGGACAAGTCGCGACTGCCGTTTCGATCATGTCGTGGCCGCCGCGATTGATCAGGGATTCGGGAAGCCGCTGACCTACACCGGCATCGAAACACCGGAGCGCGCGCATGACATAAAGAACGGCATCTACCGCTGTAGCCGTCATCGCGGCATCTCGACCTGGGTCGAATGGCTGCACTCCGGCCGGACGACCACGAAGAGCGCCGACTGGCCGCCGGACAAGTCAGCCGACGGAACCTACTCGCTGGTGATCAATATCGGCACCAAGACGCAGGCCCGGAAGCGGCACATCGCGAAGTACGGAACCGACAGGGCAAACTGGCCCTACAACCCGAGGCAGCGGAAAACGCAGGCCGACATTGACGCCTGGGCAGAACGCGGGCTCGATGAGAAAGGACACCGGAGAAAATGACCGATACGCATTTCTGCTCGGCGTGCGGGCAGGAGCACGGCGGCGGCAGCTCGCCGGAAGTCGAGATCGCGCGCATCAACGCCAAGCGTGACGTCGAGGTCGCCCGTATTCAGCGCGGCGAGTTCCAGAAGACGCAGCTCGAGGCGGAGACCGAGATCGCCGTGACCGAGCTGGAGACGGCCGCGGCGGTCGAGGTGGCGGCCGAGCTGGCTGATGCCGGAGCTCCGGCGGCCGAGGAGCCGGAAACGCAGGCCATCGTGGTCGAGGGACCGCCCGCCGATCCGGTAGAGCCCGAGTCGACGATCGAGCCGGCCGAATCGAGCATGCCTGAGCCGCCGGAGCCGAAGAAGAGCCGCGGATACTGGCCCTAGGCCTCTGTAAGTACGTTTACGGCAGCTGAGCAGGCCCTTTAAGGCCGGACGCGGGGAACTTCCCGCGCAAAATTTGGCCCGTCGAGCCCATGATATACCTATATGTCCGTTTCTGTTGATGCTGGGCAAGCGGACGGCCCGTGCTCGAGGAAGCGGAGCACGGGCCGTCAGGGGTCGCAGCGGCTAGCCTTGATCCATGGTTAATGCGCTTGGTGCGATCGTACTTGGGATGTCTCCGCTGGGCTACGGCCTGTTAGTCGCGATCGCTGTCGTGGTGGTGATCGTGCGGTTCCGGCAGCACAAGAACCAGCGCAAGAGCTAGTTGATTCATGCGCCGCTTTCGCAGTGGCGCACCTCGCGGCAGTTACGCCGTCTCATAGCAATCCTTCCAAGGTCGCATGGACGATAGCGGCGTCGACGCTTTCCCTGGTCCAGACCACATGCCGATGGCCGGCGGAGAGAAGCATGTAGCGCCAGGTCGTCTGTTCCGGCCGGAGCCGCGCGCCGCGGTTGGGCTTGACCTCAGCCCAGACTGCGCCGCGTGGCCCGACGATGAACAGATCCGGCATGCCGGCCGCTCCGACGCAGCTCCGCGAGTTCTGGCAGTGATGCCAGCGCAGGGTCTCGAACTCAGGTCGGCGCAGCAGCTCGAGGATCTCGCCGAGGACTCGCTCAGCCATTGCTAGCGGACGGCGATGCTCCTGCCTGGATCCCAGGCGGCGGCAGCACAGTGCCCTGCGTCGGCATGGGAGTGATTGTCGGCTGTGCCTTGGCGAATTCGTCATCGAGCCGGGCCGCGAAGGCGCCGAGCAGCTGCAGCGCGCCCGGCGGGATGTGGGCCAGTCCGGCGATCTGCACGGCGACGGGGTTGGCCGCCACCTTGGCGGCGTCGGCCAGGTCCTGCTCGACCCCGGCCCGGTGCTTCTGCAGCACGCTCTCGATGTCATCGATGATTGTCACTTGCGGTTTCCTTTCCTTGTGGCCGAGCCATTCACTTAGCCGGGACATTGAGCCAGCCCTCATCGAATACCACCGACATGTCGTAGAGGCCTTTGCGGTCAGTGAACTGCACCGCGCGGACGTGCAGCCCGTCATACTCAGCCGGCTGGCTGCCGTCGAGCGTCGACAGGAAGAGGTGCCAGGTGAATCCAGTCATCACGGCGCGCACCTCCGGCAGGTTGTCCCGGTCGGTATAGACGGTGAGGTCCGGCCGGCCGAGTTCCAGGCGCCGATGGGCCCAGTCCGCAGCACGAGCTGGCGGCCACACGCAGCCGGGCTCGATGTCGATGATGTCGGCCTCGGGATTGCCGAGCGCGGTGATGTACCGGAACCGCGCCCGGGGGAACTCGGCATTGGACCACTTGTAATGGCCATCGGCATAGGGGAAGACCGCGGCGGGATTGGAAGGGATGAGCCACGGCCGGGCTGAGTCATAGGCGATGAGACTCATATCGGTTTCCTTTCGCTTGCTTTCTTCCAGCCGAGCTGCTGGCGGATCCGGTCAGCGAACGGCGCCGGGTCGGTCCGGGCCGCCGCCGCGAGCTGCGCGCGCCTGGCGGCCTGGGCCTGCCGGTCAGCCTCGGCAGCCGCGGCCCTCGCCGATGACGGCGAGCCGACTGGCACTGGCCACTCCTCGTGGTCCCAGTGGCCGCGGCCCTTGTACGCGGTGAACGCGCGCTCGGGCTGCTCGAGCCAGCGGGACAGCCGCCACGCCAGCCAGTGGGCAGGCTGGCGCACATTGGCCAGCCGGATCCGGTGCCGTCCCCGCACCGGGTCGTGGCCGATCGCGAACGCCAGATCAGCCGGTGACCAGCGGGCAGCCAGAAACGGGCGGCTGATGGCGAGCACGTACCGCTCGCTGAGCTTGTGACCCGGGCCTCTTGCAAGCTCGGCGACCTGGCTGCGCAGATAAGCCACGACAAACGCTGGGCTGCCGTCGTCGATCCGGGCGTCTTTTTGCGCCTCGCGCGCGGGGGCCTTAACAGCCTCACTCCGTGAGGCAGTAAGGGGCCGAGTTACCGGCTCAGAGGGAACCGGGAGTGGCTGTCTTGGTTTTTGACGAGGGACGCACAAAACCCAGACCGCGGCCTCGTTTGGCGTATCGGCGTCGACGAGCACCGCGGCGCGGAGGGCAGCGGTGCGGCCCTGGCGGACCGTCCCGAGATAGCCATGCTGCTCGAGCCATTGGCGGGCAGTCTTGAACGTCGACACGCTGACGGCCGCCAGGCGGCAGATCCGGGCCCGCGTGGGCCGCGTGGTGCGGTCTCTCCAGGATGCGAACCGGGCGAGGACGCGGGAGATCTCGGCAATGTTCCGCAGCCGGTCAGCGCGCAGCTGCGCCAGCTCCGGATCCGTGCCGAGCGTATGCAGGAACTCGACCTGCCCGCGGGCGCGCCGAGACCCGGCGGGCACCGCCACGGCGATCTCGCGGCGCGTCAGCGGACGGTAGAGCGGGGCGGCGGCTGTAGTTTGGGGCCTGGCAGCCGCCGCCCCTTCGTCCCGGCCCTCCGCAGAACCGGGGTAGATGCCCGGGCCGCCCCCTCCGCGGCCCGGACAAGTTCGGTAAGTCATCACTCATCTGGGCACACCGCTACGGCACTGCTGGTGCTCGGCGAGCGGATGGTAGCCGTGGCAGATCTCGCAGAAGAATGGCTCGGCCGCGAGCTCGGCATACAGGCGCTCGCCGCGCTCATCATCACCGGGCACAGAGGCCGGGACATAGCCCTGACGACCCCACGTGCGATTGAAGGCGCCGCCGCTCCACTTGCCCATTCACGACACTCCCGCGAATGCCTTGAAGCTGCCGGTCGAGTCCTGCCACATCGGCTCCAGGTGCGGCCAGGCGCAGTTCTTCGGGTCGTCGCACACCACGTCACCGACGGCCCATTCACCTTGCTTGGAGGCAAGCCGCGCGGGCGCTGGTGCCGTCCTGGCGCGCTGCCGGGCTTCCTCGAGGGACGGCAGGCCGGGCGCGGGCAGCCTGGTCATCGGCGGCGCGTACCGGGACTGCCAGGCGTCCAGCAGGTTCTCGCCGTTGCGGATCCGGGCCCGCATGTTGCGCGCGCGGTCGACGTGCTGTCCGGCATGGATAGCGACGGCGCGGCGTGCTGGCAGCCGGAAGGAATGGGGCGCGGCGTGCTGGGGGGCGGGTGCGTTATCGCGGGTCCGGTACAGCCAGCCGAGCACGGTGGCGATGAGGATGGCGGCGATGCCGGCGCCGGCCCAGATGATGGTCATGGCGTGAGCTCCCGCTCGAGCGAGGACAGGTCGACCGCGGCCACGCTCATTGCGTCCACCAGGATCGAGAATCGCTGTCCGTCGGTGGCGTCGACGCTGGCCAGTTTCGCCGCGGCGCAGAGGACCTCGTGCAGCGTGACGGCCAGGACGGAATCAGGGATGCGCAGGGTGGTGCGGAGCTTGTCGGCGAGGACCTGGCCGGTCATCCGGCGGCCGGCTGACAGGACGGCGGTGTCGGTGGCGAGCCCGCGCAGGCACTCGGCGACGTGCTCGGGGATCTCCGGATCATCGACGGAGCGGCGCTTCGCGATTGCCGCGGCGAGCTGCGCGCGGGTGTCCGCGCGCATCATCCGGACCCCCATGAGCGCATTGAGCAGGAAGATGCCGGCGGCGAGCTCGGTGACCAGGCCGATGATGACGATGAACTGCTGCTGATGCAGGGTCATGCTGAGCTCCCGACCGGCACGATCAGCGCCTCGTTGTCATATCCCGGCTGTACGGTCGGCTCCGGCAGCACCATGTTGTCGAGGGCCGCGGCGAGGGCCTCAGAGTAGCGGGCCGCGAGCTCCTCGAGGAGCCGCTCTTTCTCGGCTCGCGGGAGGGTTAAGGCGTAGCGGGACCTGGCCACCGCGATCTGATACTGGTGCGGCGCGTCGTAGCCGGTGATGACGATCATGGCGCCACGTCGCTCTCGAGATGCATGCGGATGGCCACTCGGCGGCCGTCGATCTCGTAGACCACATCGGCCTGCCCCATGCCAAAGCCGGCGTCGGTGACCAGGCGTTTGCCTTTGCCTCCGGGGCGCAGGCCTTCCAGGCAAGCGATGATCCATTGCCGCTCGCCCATAAGGCACTCTTCCGGGCTGTCGTAGGTCGTCATGACAGCACCGACGGCGCGACCACGATCCGCAGCTGGGCGATCCGTTCCAGGAGTGGCGGCAGCGTCATCTCGAGCGAGGTCTCGCACGCCTCGACGAGCTCGAGCGCGAGCAGCAGCCGGTACAGATGCTCAGGGCAGGCCAGCACGGCCACCTCGGCGCCGTCCAGCGTGATCACCCAGGTTCGATCGAGCTCGATCGCTTCCTGGCAAAGCGCGCAGCTATCCATCGACCCACTCCGCTCCTGCTGCTTCCGGCTACCGGGGGGTTAGCCGGCCTTCCGTCCAGGACCAGGCGATGTGGTCTCCAGCAGTCGCCCGGGCGGCACGCCGAGCTGCTCAGCGATCGCTGAAATGTCGGCAAGCGTGAAGGGCACCTGGCCGGTAATGCGGCGGCTGAGGTAGGCCTCGGTCCAGCCGAGTGCGAGCGCGAGATTGGCTTGTGACAGGTTCTGCCACCCAAGCTCTGCTCTGATAGCCGCCGCGATATGCCGCTGATCCATAGCGCTAGAATCTATCGCTGACACTAGGCCGTCTGTCAAGCTCTTGCCGAAACAAGCGTTAGAACGTTACGCTCATTCGTATGGAGAGCCAGGATCGAGCGCTAAGGGCGGATCAGGCTGTCGCCGGAGAGGTGCGGGCATGGCTCGCCCGGCGCCAGATTTCGGGCCGCGCTGCGGCTGCTGAGCTGGGAATGACTGAGATCTATCTCAACCGCCGACTGCGCGGCGTCGTCCCCTTCAATGTCATCGACCTCGGCGCGATCGCTGAGCTTCTCAGGGTGCCGGTCGCTGTTTTCTTCGAGGTTCCGGATCGGGTCGGATTGAGCGCTGGGTCCGGAAATCTGCGTTTCCTGACCCCCCTAGCGGCCGTGGCATGAGCGCCGACGAGCCCGTGCGTGGCCTGGATGAAGACTGCGCTGACGGCCTGCACGACTACTGCCTGACCGATGGCTGCATCTGTATCTGCCATGACGAACCTGTCATGCAAAGCGATAGTAAAGCAGGATTTACCGAGGCTACCGATGGGTAGCCTCCTCCAGCTGGCTAGACCGTCATTCACCCCCGCGCGAGGAGCGGGCGGAAGCATGCCCTTAGTCGTCATAGGCCACCTGGACTGGATGCGGCAGCAGGGCCTGGCGGCATCGACGATCAGCAAGCGACGACGGGTCCTGGCCCGGGTATCGGCATTCACCGGAGACGCGGCCTGCGTGGCCACGGCGGCCCAGCTGGCCGACTGGCGCGCCAGGCTCCGGGCCGGTGATGACGCGATCGCCGCGGACCTGTCGCACGTGCGGGAGTTCTACCGCTGGCTGGTGTGGGAGGGCCTGCGCGACGATGATCCGGCCGCGCGGCTGATCCGGCCGCGGCTCGCGCGCAGGCTGCCGCGGCCGATCCCTGACGATCAGCTGTTCTGTGCCCTGGCGCAGGCGCCCCTCCGGATCCGGCCCTGGCTGGTGCTGGCCGGCTGGTGCGGCCTGCGCGCGAAGGAGATCGCGCTGCTGCGCCGTGAGCGGGTCGTGGAGACCGGGCGCCCGCCGGGCATCCTGGTCGCCTCGGACGCGACTAAGGGCCGCACCGAGCGCTACGTGCCGATGTCAGATTTCGTCGTCGACGAGCTGCTGCCGGTGCTGCCCCGGGCTGGCTGGGTGTTCCGCCGTCATGACGGCCGCCGCGGCCCGAACGATCCGGCGCTGGTGTCCAAGCTCGCGGGCGAGCACCTGAAGGACTGCGGCATCGCCGCGAGCCTGCACCAGCTGCGGCACCGATTCGGCACCGCGGCCTACGAGGCCGGTCAGGACCTGCGCGTCGTCCAGGAGCTCATGGGCCACGCCAGCCCGTCGACGACCGCGCTCTACACCAAGATCAGCAGCGCTTCCGCGGTCGCCACCGTGCAGGCCCTTCCCGCGCCCGGCCACCTCCGCGCTGTCTGTGAATAAGTGTTTCACCGTAATCAGAAAAGGGGGTTTGACCAGTGAAGTCTTTGGGTCCACGTTTTACCAGCGGCAGGCCGACCAACATGGATGTCGTCCTGGCTGACGGACAGCCGGCCTGTGTCATGTGCCTGAAGAGGCCGAAACGCTGGACCGGGAAGCGCTGGCAGAGCTACTGCCGGATCTGCCAGACCGAATATTCGCGGCGCTGGCGTGAGGGCCGCACCTCGATCACGGTGACGAACGAGCAGAAGCAGCTGATTCGCCAGCTGCTCGCCGCCAAGCCGTTGGGGCGGCATCACGCCCGATGAGAACCGCAGCGGCTTTCCTGGTTTGCGCGGTCGCGGCGTTGCTGCTGGCCGGGCTGATCTTCGTGTTCGTTCCCCTGCGCGCGCCGCGGCCGGATCCGCCGCCGAGGCCCGAGCCGAGCTCGCTGGTGAACTGCGAGCTCACGGCTGACTGCGGCGCGAACGCCTGGCGCAGCTAGAACCTGCTGCCTGCGAGGACGTTGAAATTGAGGCTCTGATTGGCCGCGTTGGTCGAGACGAACTGCAGCACGAAGGGGAACCGGGGCGTCTGGGTCAGCGCAGTGAAGAAAGGCGCGGTCACCGAGGCGCTCCCGCCGGAGACCTGCACCAGCCCGATAGCCGGCACGTAGATCATGGGCGTGTAGGCGATCCCTGATGTGGTGCCGACCGGCAGGACATTGACATTGATGTCCCCGTTGTAAAGGCCGCAGACATAAAGCGTGGTGGCCATCGCGGTGATGTTCCCGACTGCCCCGGTCACGCCGCCGATGATGTTGTCGGCGATATTGTGCCCGAGGGTCATCGTGGCGTAGCCGGGTGGCGTGGTCGCGGTTCCGGTTCGCAGATCAGGGGCGTCGCCGGAGTAGACCCGGGAGCTTCCGGCGAGCATGAATGACGAGATGGTCATGGAGTCCGCGCTGCCCGCGGTCGATGCCTGGACTTGCAGGTACTGCGCGCGGATGGGCCCGTTGCCGGTCAGCTGATTGCCTGCCACGGTGGCGGGCTGGCACCAGTTTTCCTGATAGGCCAGCTGCGTGCCCGCGGCGTCCAGGTACCACTTGAAGGCCCACTGGATGAACGGCGAGGTCTCGGCCGCATTGCAGGAGACGACGGCCGACAGATCGTAGGAAAGGTAGCTGGCCATATCGACGATGAACGGGCCGCCGATGCTGGTGTCGATATTCCAGCCGCCAGTGTTGGCCGGCACCACGGTCGTGAAGTTGTAGATCAGGGCCGGGGCGCCGAGGAGCGGCACGCCGCCAGCCTGCCCGGTGACGCTGCCGGTGGCGATCGCCGCGGCGGTCTGCAGCGGGATGTCGAGCAGCGCGATCTGGGCGGCTGCCTGCGCCGGGGACGGCGTCCAGCTGGAGGCGCCGGGCGTGGCCTGCACCTGGATCTGCGCGGTGCTGAGTGTCGAGCCGTACAGGGTGCTGCTGCCGTCGACCACGATGGCGCCGAGCGGCGGGACCGTATCCGAGGCTGAGCTCAGCCCGTCATCAGTGCCGAAGAACAGGGTGTTGGTCAGGTCGAGATTGGCGATGCAGCCAGGGCCCAGGCCCTGGTTGTAGATCCGGGCGGGCTTCTGGCCGACGGTGAAGGTCCCCACTAGAGCCGGGAGATCTCGTACCGCAGCGTGGCCCGCTTCTGCACCTCGGTCCAGAACTGCACCTGGCCGTGGGCGACGACCTGGAGGCCGTGGTAGTAGCGGGCCTTCAGCGGCACGTCGATCGAGCTGGCGCCCGCGCGCTGGCTCTTGCTGGCCAGATAGCCGGAGACGACGGTGAGGCCGAGCATGACCAGGATCCGGCCCCAGGCGATCTGGCCATCACCCGTCCGGACCAGCTGCATGTAGAGGGGCTGCTCCGGGCTCTGTCCCGCTGTGTCTGGCATTGCCGATCACCTCGCTCATGTGCTTCTTCAGTGCGTCGTGCCGCTGCTTCATCCGGCGGTCCAGGTGGAACAGCGCCGGGCCTGCCCAGAGCGCGGAGGCGATGAGATTGCCGACCACGATCCCGTTGGGCCAGGAGAACAGGATGCTGAGGAAGTGAAGCATCAGGTATCCCCGCCGTCGTCCTTGCTGCGCATCGTCATCATGCCCTGGATGTGGGCGATATCGCGGCCCTGGCGTTCCTGGGTGACGTCCTGCCGGTCCAGGTGGTTGTCGACGGCGGACAGGCGGCGCTCCAGGGCATCGGTGATGAGGCGCACCTGCGCCATGATGGATTCCGACTGCTCTTTGCGCTCGGCCTTAAGGCTGTTCAGAATCCATTTGGTGAATCCTCCGATAATGCCTGTCACCACGCCCGCAATCACGGCAATAGAAGTCCAGTCAACGCCAGTCGTATGGACCGCTGCAGCGGCAAGCATTTCCCTATAGCACCTCCTCTCTGTTACTCAGGCATGTCCGGGTGCGGGCCGTGGGCCCGGCAGCCGACACACTCGATATCGCCGGTCACCTGATGATCGGTGTACTCGTGGCCTGGCGTCAGATGCGGGTGGCTGACCTCGTCGTAGGCGAGCGGCCCGGCCGGGCGCAGCCGCTTGAGCCGGTTCCAGTGCCGCTCTTTCGTGATCGGCCCGGTGTGGATGTCGGCCACGTCATGAAGGTGCATGCAGTAGGGGCAGACTTTGGTGCCCTCCGGCAGGTTCATGGTGTCGACCTGGGTGCCGTCGGCGAGGGTCCAGACTGCGGTGTCATTCACGTTGAAGGTCATCAGAAACACGTCACCTGATGGGCGATGGTGCCCGTAAAAGTCGGGGTGTAGGTCGAGTTGGCGGGCAGCTCGAAGCCGATGACGGTGGTGCTGCCGGGCAGTGCCTGGGCCTTGGTGACGCCATTCTGCCCGGTGTAGGAAAGGCCGGTAATGGTCCCGGTGCTGATGGTGATCGAGATCCAGACGTCTTTGACGTAGTTATTGGTCCAGGGGTTCCCCGATGAGGGGGGCGCGCTCGGCGCATTGACGGGGCCGGGCGGCTGGTCCAGGTTGTAGATCCGGACGCCGGCGCCTCCGTTGCGGTTGGAGCCGCCGCGGGTGCCGACGCTGGCATTGAGCAGGTTCCCGGGGTCGTACACCTGGTTGGTCACGGTCTCGCAGTCCAGGGTGTCCTGGTCCAGGTTGCCGGAGCCGTTCTGGAATCCCATGCCCTGCCCGCTGCCCTCGACGCTGGCGTACTTGATGCGGGCCGCGTGGGCCATGGAGACGGCGTTGCCGGAGTAGCCCTCGATCCCGATGATCGAGTAGATGCAGCGGATGGTGTCGATGGATCCGTGCTCGCTCCACATCACGCCGTAGCACATTCCCTCCGTGGAGAAATAGAGAATGTCGCTGCGGTCATTGTTGCCCTCGGATGGCTGCCGCACGCCGAAGACATAGGTGTTGCTGATGTTCCCCGAGTTGGTGATGTTCGGGTAGGGCGGCGCGGCCGGGACCACGGCCATCGACATGCAGCTGGAGTTCATGATGACCGCTTCGGCCATGCCGTAGAAGTCGAAGCCCGCGATCGTCGTGTTGTAGGGCACGAGGAGCTGCACGCCGTCGATGACCGGCATGCAGTTGGAGAAGTTCGCGAGGCTGCCGCCGCCGTAGCCGCGGAACGGGCCGCCGACCATCGAGCTCGGGCCGTAGGTGCCGTCATTAGTGCCGGCCACGGACATGCAGGCGAGGACAGCGCCGGCGGCCTGGGGCGTGACCTGAAGCCAGTGCATGAGCGCCTGGTCGTAGCCCTTGGTGGAGCTCGTGTAGACAAGAACGAGCTTCTGCCCGGTGTCCACGATGTTGGGCAGCGGGATCTGGGCGTTTCCGCCGCCGATCGCGGTGCCGATGGTCGGCGCGGCCGCGACGCCGTAGATCACGGAGTCGAACAGGATCTCGGCGTAGTAGCCGTGGGCCTGGGCGTAGGTCACGGCCGCGGCCTGGGCGGCGATGATCGCGGCGGTGTCGTCGGTGCCGTAGCAGCAGATCGTGGCGCCGCTGGTGGCGCTGACGGAGGTGAAGGAGACCACGGCCTGGGTTGCTGAGTTCACTGCGGTGATGGTGCCGGCCTGCGGTGTGTAGAGGGTTCCGCCTGTGCAGTTCATCAGGACTGACTTGCCGACGTCGGCGCTGGTGAACTGGGCCTGCGCGGGGCTGTTGAGCAGGCTGCTGGCGATCAGCATCGTGGCGTCGGTGATGACCTTGACGTTGCCCTTGGCGCCGTAGTTGGAGACCGGGAACTGCCAGGCCTTAAGGGGAGTGGCAGCGAGCTGGGTTCCGTAGCCGACCATCAGGGGCTCTCGTGCACGAAGGCCATGGTGAGCTGGCAGGGGTAGCTGTTGCCGGTGGCCCACATGCGATTGCAGCCCTCGATCTTGTAGGGGATCGTGTTGCCGGCAGTCAGGACCAGGCCGTTGGGGCTGGGCAGTGTCGCGACCTGGTTGGCGGGGTCCTGCGCCTGGCTGAGGTCGGTGCTGAGCACGATGTTATTGCCGCCGACCTGCATCAGGATGTAGAGCCGGGTCTCGTCGTAGGGCGCGACGTCGATGATCGGCTGGGTCGCGGTCAGGTTCTTGGTGATGACCTTCAGCTGCCGGACCTTGCGCCGGACCGGGTGCGCGGCGCCGGCGAGCAGCTCGGGGTTGGTCAGCTCGACCTTGACCGGCTGCAGCTGGGTGTCTCCGTGGCTCATGGTTGTCTCCTCAGGCGAGCACTGCGGCGGTGCCGGCGGTCTTGGCGACCTTGGTGGCGATCGGGACGGCGTGGGTGATGTGGGCGACGCCGATGGCGATCAGGAGCATGCCGAGCGCGACCATCGCTACCCGCTCCCAGGTGTTGGCGGAGCTGAGCCGGGACAGGAAATCGGTGACGCCGGCGGTGCCGGTGACGGTCCCGGCCGCGTTGCCGACCTGCTGGGTGATGGGCTCGCTGGTCTGACCCGGCGCGCCTGCCACGCCCTTGTGCGCGATGGCGAGGGCCTCGGTGGCGTAGGGGCCGTGGTAGTAGCTGAACGCCGCATTAGGGATCGACTCAGCGAGGTTCTGGTGAACGACCATGCCGTCGAGGCTGTCGTAGTACCAGCCGGCTCCGATGCCCATGGCTATGCCTGCTTTCCGAGGATGCCGGTGGCGCTGAGGCCGGGGCCCGTGGTGTACCGGCGGATGAACAGCAGCTCGGGGATGAAGCCGTTAATCGCGGAGACCTGCGTGCCCGAGCTCGGGTTCTGCGCGCTGATCATCGAGTTGGGACCGAGGCAGATGCCCATATGGGTCTGCCAGACGGCGAGGTCGCCGGCCTGGGCGACGCTGCCGTTATTGCCGACGGTCGTCAGCCCGGACCAGACCATCCACTCGCCGGTGACCGGGCCGTGGCTGCTGCCGGTGTAGGAGCCGGCCGCGTAGCCGGGGATGGGCAGGCCGACGTCGTGGCCGCAGACCCAGTTGGCGAAGCTCGAGCAGTCCCAGTTGCCGATGCCCTTGGCGGGGGCGCCTCCCCAGACGTACCCGGCGCCCTGATATTTGAGGGCGTCCGCGGAGATCGAGCTGGCCTGCCCGGCCGCCACCACGCTGCCCCCGGCTGCCGTCGAGGGGGTACCGGTGATCGGCAGGGTGTTGGTTTCCTGGAGCGGCGACTTGCCCCTGATGATGTCGGTGACCATCTGGGACAGGCTGTAGCCCTTGATTCCGGCAAAGACCAGCAGGCCGCCCGCGGCTATCGAGCCGAGGGCTGGCCCTGAGAATCGCTGGCCTTCATCAGCCATCAGGCCGCTGCGGCTGCCGGGACGTAGGCCGATGCCTGGTTGGCTGGCGCGAGCGCCATGCCGCCCAGCTGCGGCTCGACCGCGATCGAGTGGATGTAGCTGGAGTGCATCGCGATGATCGTCGCGGCTCCGAGAATGAAGATGTTCGCGTCCTTGGCCAGCAGCGAGATCCCGGCGACCATGACCAGGCTGGTCCAGCCGGCCTTCTTGTTGCTGGTGGACAGGTGCGGATCCCAGGACCCGGTCGCGGCGGCGCTGGCCGCGGTGCCGTTGTGCAGGTTGTAGTTGGCCACGACCAGGCCCACGACTGCCATGCCAGCGATCAGGCTGTTCTCCGGCTTGAGGATCGACTTGATCTCGGCCATCTGATGTCCCTCTTAGATCTGCTTGAATCCGACGCTGACAGTGGAGCCCTTCGCGACCTTGCTCCCGGCGCCCGGTGACTGGGTGGCGATGGTGTACTCGTTCGCCGGGTTCCGGTCCCCGGTGGTCGAGGTGTACTTGAGGCCGAGGCTGGCCAGCTCGCCGATCCCGGTGTTGGCCCGCATCCCGACCACGTTGGGCACCGTGACCTGCGCACCGGTCGGCGGCGCCGGGGTCGGCGTCGGCGCTGGGGTCGGCGTCGGGGCCGGCGTCGGCGTGGGGGTCGGCGTCGGCGTGGGAGCCGGGGAGCTGGCCGTCAGGTTCAGGCTCGGCGGCATGCCGCCGGAGCCGGAGACAGGCGGGTTGTTCGCGATCGCGATGGCCTCTTCGACGGTGCTGGCCTGCGCCTCGGTGATCGGCTGCCCGTTCAGGTACTTCGCGATGGCCGCGGCGATCGCGTCGGTGCCGTCGGAGCCCAAGGCCTGCTCGACGTACTGCGCCCAGGAGCCGTTGTCGGTGAAGGTCGGCACGCTGCTGCCGATCCCGGTCGAGTTCCCGTACAGGGCCGGCGGCGTGTAGGAGCCGCCGCCGGACAGGCCGTAGGCCGTGCTGCCGGCGGACAGCTGCTCGGTCGCGGAGACGTCCTCCGGCGTGCCGGGGCAGTAGCCGGTTTCCGGGTTCGGCGCCGAGCAGGTGTTGCCCGCCGGGTCAGTGAAGCCGCCCGCCGCGGCGGTGCCGGTGCTCGCGGCCGCGGCGGCGTTCTTCCGCTTCTCGATGACTGCGTAGGCGACGATGCCGACCGCGGCGACGCCAAAGACGATGACGACGCCCCTGGGTTCCTTGTGACCGGCGATCGAGACGGTCTTGCCCTCAGTAGCCAAGGCCGCTGTACCCCCAGACCGGCGCCGAGCTGGCGGACTGCTGCAGCGGCGCGTTCGTCGGGATCGTCGGGGGCGCCTGGTAATCCGACCCGACGCCGATCTCCGCGGCGCCCACGTCGTTGCCGACGCCCGGCAGCTGGCCCTGGAACGGCGAGCCCTGCCCGACCGGGTAGGAGCCATACCGGCCGGGCACGTTCATCACCATGGGCCGCTGGGTGCCCTGCGTGGTGTCCTGAGGGACCGGCACCTGCGCGCCCTGCAGCGGCGTGAACCGGGTCACGTGCGCGGAGTCGAAGCCGTAGGAGTTGAGATTGCCGCCGGCGGAGCCGACCGCCGGGTAGCTCGTGCCCGGTGCTTCCGCCCGGGTGAGGCCGTCGGTGCCCGTCCAGCCCGCGAAACGGTCCCAGCCGGTCCGGTTGTTGCCGGTCAGGCCGCCGACCGGCACGCCGGCCTCCAGGCCCTGCGAGACATAGAGCGGCTCGATGCCCCACGGCATCTTGTGGTCGGTCGGGGGCTCGATGTGGGTGAACTCGCGGGCGTCCCCGGCGTCGTAGGCGTGCAGCGCCTGGTTGGCCTGAGACTGGGCCGCGGTCACGACCGCGTTGTCGACGGCGCCGGAGTTGGGGATGTGCTCCCACGGCCACGGGGCGGCGTGGGAGTGGGTCAGGCTCGCGTCGGCGTAGCCTTCGGGGTCCTGCCCGGCCCCGGCGTCCAGCGGCTTGTCGCCGAGCATCCCGGCGCCGGTCCCGGGCGATGGCTGGCTGGACAGGTCGAGGCCCTGCTGCAGGGACCACGGGACCGGGTTGTCCCAGGTCCACTGCCCGTGCGCGGGGTTGGCCGTGGTGCCGTGGATCTGCTCGGCAGGCGCGCCGGAATCCTCCACCACCGTCGGCACGACTGTCGGGGTAAGTCCCGTCAGCCCCGTGAGCCCCTGCATGCCTGCCATCGGGGCTCAGCCCTTGATCGCGGTGTTCTCGGTCCCGCTGATGAACTTCTGGCCGGCGCCAAGCGCGCTGGCGATGCCCGTGGGGTTGGACGCGACGATGTAGAGCGCGCCGAGCCCGATCAGGCCCGCGAGCCACTTCTGAATGGTGCTCATGTCAGTACCCCAGAGCCTTAGAGATGTTGTCCAGCGGGGACGGTGCCTTGCCGAAGGAGACCGTGAGCACGGCAGCCAGGCTCAGCCACGCCAGGCCGATGGCGAAGCCGGGAGCGAGCTTCTCCAGGGCCGCCAGCGCGAGCGCCAGGCCGAGAGTCGCCGGGATGATCCGCCAGTTGAAATCGGGCGTGATCTTGCCGCCTGACGCGAGCGGCGCGAACACCGCTTCGTTGGCCAGGCTGATCGCGCCGACGGCGAGAACGATTCCGGTCGACTGAGCCACGGGTCAGGCCGGCAGCTTCGGGCCGATGACCGGGATCTTGCGGATCTGCGGGGCCAGCACGGCGCCGGCGAGCAGCAGGGCCGCGTAGATGAGCCACTTCTTGTCCATTCCTTACCCTCCTACGGGTGCGAAGGTGACGTACTCGGCCTTGGGGAACGCCCCGATGACATGCACCGGGCCGTTGCCGTAATCCACGTGGGTCTCGATGGTCGAGCCGTCGACGACGGAGCCGTCGGCCAGGTGGACGTGATGCCGGTCCGGCTGCCTCGAGGCGGCGGCGGCCTCGGCCTCGGCCGCGGCCTTGGCGTCGGCGGCCTTCTTCTCCTCGCGGAGCTGCCGGAACTCGGCGACTTCCTCCGGGGACAGGCCAGCGGCGGCCTGCGCGCGGAGCTGCTCCAGCTCGCGCTGCACCGCGGACTCGCCGAAGTCGGCCGGCACCTGCTCGGGCGTGCCGGGCGGGAACTGATAGGTCGCCGGGGCCGGCTGGGCGAACGGGTCGGGAGTGCTCATGATCAGCCCTGCACAATCGAGTAGTAGTTGCTGGTCACGGGTGCGACCCAGTTGGTCAGCACGTTGAGCGATCCGGCGGCGCCGAAGGTGCCGGTCAGCCGGACCAGGGTGTTGGTCGCGGTGTCGAGGTACCGCTGCCGCAGCTCGGCGCCGACCTGCATGTCGAAGTCCTGGGTGCGCCACCAGACATAGACGCCGTACTCGCGGCCCTGCGAGCTGTCAGGCACGACGTTGGTCAGCCCGTAGGGGCGGCCCATCTCCGAGATCCACCGCAGCGCGGTCTTGGCGAACATGATCACCTGGCCGTACTGCAGGGTGACCGGGCTCGGGAAGGCCGCGTCGCCGCCGAACCGGGTGCCGGAGGCGGTGTCCAGGTACTTGTAGATCAGGTTCCGGATCGGGAAGCCGATTCCGTTGACCAGGTCGTAGTTGCTCGAGCTGGCCGGCATGGCGCCGTTCTCCGTCCGCCAGTACTGCAGCGTGCCGGGCAGCGGCGGCGTCGAGGAGAAGACGCGTCCGGACGGGGTCGCGCTGACCGGCGTCGAGTAGGACACCGGGTAGGCCGCGATCGTCATGGTGCCCATGACGGAGGGGACCTGGTTGTAGGTGGCGGCCTGGCTGTTCAGCCAGAGCTCCACCGTCCAGCCGGGCTTCGACTTGTTCTCGGCCACGCCCAGGGCGTCGCGCTGCACCAGCTCGAATGGCAGGTAGAGCGAGAAGGTGAACGATCCGCCGGTCGCGCCGGAGCCCGCGACCGCGGTGTAGGTCAGCTCGGCGCGCGGGTCGGCGATGTTCTGGTAGGCGCCGAACTTGTCCAGCGTCATCCAGTCGTACCCGCCGATGGGGCCGATGACAGCCTGCTGGCCCAGGTCGCGCAGGGTGACCTTCTGCACAGCTGACCACGGGTTGTCTCCGGAGTAGGAGACGACGTTGGCGCTGTTGGCCGTGACCTTCATCGCGAAGTCGAACCACAGGCCGCGGACCCAGCCGGTCGGCGTCACGTTGTAGATCGGGAACTGCTGCGGCGCCGTGGTCTGCAGGAGCGTGAACGTGCCGCCGTCCTGCGCCTCGTTGTCATACATGCCGACGGGGAACGGGTACGCCTGAGGTGCTGGCGCTCCGCTGCTTCCCCCTGACGCCTGGGCTGGCTTGCTGCCCGCGCCTGCGCCCGCTGGAGTGGTCATCAGTTAGTCCTTCCGGGTATCCAGGTGCCGGCCGTGATAGCCGATGCCATCCGTGCGTGATCTTCGACAGTGAGCCGGTCGATGACTTCCATGCCGAAGCTGGGGTCATCCCGGTCGGTGAACTTGAGGCCGTGCGCGTCGGCGTCGCGGTGCAGCTTCAGCACGCTGGCCGCGTTGCACTCGGTCATGGCGTGCCGTGCCACGCGGAGGTAGGCGTACCACTTCGCGTTGTGCTTCTGATGCCGGATCGCGGTCTGCATGTCCGGGTAGAGCACTCCGTCGGAGGTGCCGTCATTCAGCGCGACCGCGAACACCTTGCCGACGTTGTCCAGGCCCAGGCCCTGACCGGCGATGCGGTGCAGGTTGTGGGTGTCCGCGATCCGCTTCGCTGCATCGCCATGCTCCCGGCGGCCGTAGTCGCAGCCGGGATCGTGGCGGATGAGCAGCGCGGCGGTCATTACAGGACGCAGGCGCAGAGGCAGAGGGTGGCGCCGGCGGCGGTGTTGCCGCTGGGGGTGAACGTGGCGACCGTCGTGACGGTGGCGGCGGTGGCGAACCTCATGTGCGCGGTGTCGGTGCCGGCGTTGCAGCCCAGGGCAGCGCCCAGGATGTTCGGCGTCGACGCGGCGGTGCCGGTGGTGCCGGTCACGACCATGCCGACCCAGTACCGGCCAGCGGGCAGGACAGCCGGAGCGGTCGCGGCGACCACGGTCAGAGGCTTGACGGTGATGCCGGCGGTCGGGATGACGTTCGTGCTGTTGGCCAGCAGCGTGCCGGGAGCGTTCTGCCCGACCTGGTCCTGGTTGAAGATCCCGACCTGCATCGCGCTCCAGGAGCCGACAAGCACGTTGGGGATCAGGACGCTCTGGGGGAACGGGTTCACGCCGGGCCCGGGGCGCCAGTAGAAGGCAGCCAGGTAGCGAGTCGCAGCGGGG
>Ga0210396_10002122_pt1 | contig 20471 bp, 18 predicted proteins | sample IncBWH17OmetaG_FD_155466 | JGI IMG/M metagenome (GOLD analysis project Ga0210396, IMG submission 155466) | Forest soil microbial communities from Barre Woods Harvard Forest LTER site, Petersham, Massachusetts, United States - Inc-BW-H-17-O ... | reverse complement strand
TCACGGTCGACTGTACGCTCGAGAAGGACACGATCCTGCGCGAAATCCGTGCAGGCCGGGCGACGAATTGGCTGCAAGGCAAGAGTCTGGGTGCTGCGGCCGCGTCGGTCGACGAAGCCGTCGATTGACTCGCTTGGCCGCCGTATGTTCCACTGGACCACCACGTCGGCCGCTCTGAGTTTCGAGACGAACTGAATCCCGATGCCCCCACGCGTCGCGATCTGCGCTGTCGCGCAATCGAAATATGTCCGCGATCGCTGGCAGGATCGCGTGCAGGGTATGTGTTGGGAAGTGGTGCAGCATGTCGTCCGGGCGACGGGCGTCGATCTGGCGGGGGAGGACGTCGGTGCGGTCGTCTCCAATTCGGACGATTTCTTCGATTGCCGCACGATCTCCGATAGCGCGATCACCGATGTCGTCGGCGCGCATTTCAAGTGCGAGGAGAAAGTCGCGCAGGATGGGGCGCAGGCCGTCTATTACGGCTATGCGAACGTGGCGTCCGGTTCGAGCGACGTCGTGCTAGTCGCCGGCCACTCCAAGGAGAGCCAGGTCGGCGACCGCAACCTGATCACGCACGCGGCGTTCGACCCGTTCTATACGCGACCCGTCGGGCTCGATTATCTCGCGGCGGCCGCCTTACAGGCCGACGCCTTTCTGCGGCGGTTCGGCATCACCGATGCTGATTTGGCGCGGCTCGTGTGCCAGCAGCGGGCGAAGGCGGCGCGGAACCCGCTCGCCAATGAACGCACACCGCTCTCGCCCGCGGACGTCGCGGCCAGCCCGATGCTCGCCGATCCGCTGCGGGAGGCGTATGTCTATCCACCCTCGGATGGCGCCGTCGCCATGATCCTGGCGAGCGAAGACCGCGCGCGGCACTTGACGGACAAGCCCGTGTGGATTACGGGCCTGGGTTCATCGATCGACAGCTTTTTTCTGGGCGACCGCGATTTGTCCGAGTCGGCCAGCCTGCGACAGGCCGCCGGCCGTGCCTACCGGATGGCGAACATCGGCCAGCCGCGGACCGCGTTCGACGTTTGCGAGTTGTCGGACCCGTACGCCCACCAGTTGCCGCTGTGGGCTTGGCAACTGGGACTTACCGAGGACCCCAGGCAGTGGCTGAGCGGCGATCTCGCGCGGTTTAATCCGTCCGGCGGCAGTCTCGCGGGCACGCCGCAGGTTGTTAGCGGTTTGGCTCGCACGGCCGAGGCCGTTTTGCAGTTGCGGAACGAAGCCGGCGAGCGACAGATTCCCGGGGCGAAGCGGGCGTTGGCTCACGGCACGACGGGGCCGGCCGGCCAGCAGCATTGTGTCGTGGTGTTGGAAACCTAGGAGACGCCGATGCCCCGCAAGACTCGTCCGGTGGCGATCGTCGGCGTCGGCCAGACGCGGCACTCGAGCCATCGCGAGGACGTCAACCAGCCCGAGCTGATCCACGAAGCGGTCCGCCGGGCGATCGACGATGCCGGAGTGTCGCTGGACGACATCGATGCCGTCGTCACCGGCAACATGGAGATGTTCGAGGGGACGCATCAGCCCGACATGTGGCAGGTGCTGGGAAACGGAGCGTGGGGCAAGCCGTGCCTGCGCGTGTCCACCGGCGGCACCACCGGCGCCACGGTGTTCGGTGCGGCTGACAATCTCGTCGCTTCCGGCCTGCACGACGTGGTGCTGGCCATCGGCTTCGAGAAGCAGCAAGAAGGCCACACGACCGGCGGCATCACGGCAATGGCCGACCCGCTCTGGGCGCGGCACCTGCAAACGGGCGCGCTCACCGGCATGGCCGCGCTCGAAGTGATCGACGAGTTCGGGCACGAGCGGGCGCGGCGGGCGGCCATGCGCTACCGCGTGATCATGGATCAGCACGCCGCCAAGAACCCAAACGCCCACCGCCGTTTCAACCTGTCGTTCGACATGATCGACGACCTGATGCAAAAATCGCCGCCGCTCGTGGGCGAATTGCGGCTGATTCACATGTGCTCGCAGTCGGACGGAGCGGGGGCGATGATTTTCGCCTCGGCCGAGCGGGCCGCGGCGATCAACCGACGGCCGCCCGTGTGGGTGCAGGACCACGTGACCGTCCATCGCGAGGAAACGCTCTCGCTCTCCGGCGTGCCCACCTACGACGCGCACGGGAAGCTGGAAACGACGACCCAGCGCCGCGCTGCCGAAATCCTCTTCGCCCGCAACGGCATCGCCCGCCCGTCAGAGGAGATCGACGTCTTCGAGATGTACGACCCCAGCGCCTGGTGGGGCTTGAGCTGGATCCGCGATTTCCTGCTGCTGGAAGGGGACGAACACCTCCAGATGGTCGAGCGCGGCGACATCGCCATCGAAGGCCGCTTCCCGATCAATCCCTCCGGCGGCGTCACGGCGACCAACCCGATCGGCGCCACCGCCCTGCTCCGTCCGCTCGAGGCGGCCCTGCAAATTCGCGGCGACGCGGGCGCCCACCAGGTGCCACGCACGGTGCGCAAAGCGCTGGCCTCGGGCTTCGGCGGAACGCTGTGGACCGTGCTGATGCTGTTGTCCAAGGAAAAACCGGACGCCTGATCAAACCGTGCGCCACCTGAACGAGAAACCGTGATGCCTCCCAAGCCGCTTTCCGAAGAACTCATTCACCGCGAGCACATGGCTCGTTTCCCGCAGCGCTGGTCGACCGGGCCGGTGATGGGCAAGTTCCTCAAGGCGCTCCGCGACGAGAAGCGGATCATGGCGAACGTCTGCCCGCGCTGCGGCCGCTCGCAGGTACCGCCGCGAGAAGTGTGCGCCGTCTGCCGAGTGGCCGCGACGCAGTTTGAAGAGGTCGGACCCGCCGGCACCCTCCGCAATTTCGACGTCGTCTATTACGCCAGCCCCGATCCGGTGACCGGCCAGAGCCGCGAAGTGCCTTACGCCACGGCCTACGTCGAGCTGGACGGCGCCAAAGGCGGGGCGACGTTCTGGCACGAGTTGCACGAGACGGACATGACCAAGCTAAGGCGCGGCCTCCGCGTGCGGGCTGTCTTCGAGGAGGACGGCAAGCGGACGGGTGCGATCACCGACATCAAGTACTTCGAGATCATCGAGGGGGAGGCGTGATGGCCGCCGAGTCCGACGCCTTTGTGGTGGAGGGGACGTTCGCCCTGCCCTACAACTACTTCGCGGGCCGCGTTGGCAGCACGTGGCTCGTGGCGTTGCGCGACGAGCAGAAAATCTACGGCGTGCGTCATCCCCAAACGGGCAAGGTCTTCGTCCCGCCGCGGCAGGTCGACGAAAAAGACTTCACGGACCTCACCGGCGATTGGGTCGAAGTCGGTCCCGAGGGGCGGGTCACCGGCTTCACCGTCATCCGTTATCGCGAGCCTTACCAGCCGCTGCCGGTGCCGTTTGGTCTCGCCCTGATTCAGCTCGACGGAGCCGATACGTCGATCGTGCACGTCGTGCGCGGTGAAGACTTGGGGCAACTGTCGGTCGGTCGGCGAGTCCGGGCCGTCTTTGCTCGCGAACGCAAAGCCACGATCCTCGACATTGCTCACTTCGCGCCCGTCTGACCGCCGGCGACTTGCTTGCGATCGCTGCTGCGACGTTCAAACGCAGATTTCGACCTCGCGAAATTTGAACGGCGTCCGCTCGAATTGGGCAGCGAGGTACTTGAGCGTCTTCCACCGCGTGGCGTGAGTGGGGCTCTCGTATTTCGGTTCTTCCTTGGGCAGATTGAGCAACAAGGTCTTTTGGATGAGCATCGCCCGAATCTTGCGGGTGCGAACTTCGCCGGCCGATTCGCTGGTCAGGCACATCACGTAGCGCGCCGTGGTGACGGGCAAGCCCATGTCGCGGCGGATCTGGCCTTCGGCGAACTTTTCGCCCACCTTGTTGAGGACGGAATTCAAGTAGTACCAGTAGTCGTGCTCGGGCAACTCCAAGAGGGGATCGTCAGCCGTGGTATGGCGAGCGGCGGCGACCAGGGTCGACACGGCAACAGAATTCAGAAAAACTTCCAGGCAGCTTTCCTCGGCGATCGTGCGAATCATCAGCGTGCCGTCGCGAATCTCGTTGAGCGAGATGTTCAAGCGGTCGAAAAACTCGCGTCGACCCCATTGGGCGCGCTCGCGGCGGCGGCCCAAAAACCAGCTGACTGCCGCAATGAGGGCGGCGTACAAGAACTTCGTCCAGTGGTCGTGCAGCGTGTCCCAGACGACGTTCAGAAACTCGCGAAGGTTGTGTTGCATCAGCCCAGCCTCCGCGATTCGCGGCGGTAAATGGCGGAGAGCAACTCGAAGAGAAATTCCTCGCGGTCGGCCGCGCTCGGAGACGGGGCGGCCAGCCGCTTGGCCAGTGGCTCGACCATGCGGTCCATCAGGATTGTGCGCTGCCGGTCGGTGAGCGTGGGCCAGCGGTCCAGGATCTGTTCGAGCGCCTCGACGTCGGTCGGCCGCGTGCGGTTCAGCATGGCAGAGTCGAAACGGAAGCGGCTCTCCGCGGCCTCGCGGGCGGTCAGCCGGGCCCGCAAATCGCCGATGCCGTCCTCGGTCTCGGCCACGACGAGCGTGCCGGACACCATGTCGCCGAAGCGCTGGCTGCGGCTGGAAAGCAGCGGCACGATCCAGAGCACGGGAATCTGGTCGACGAGGCGAAACACGTTGCGGACGAGAACGCTGCCCGCGTCGAGAGCGAAGCCGTCGGCTTTCACCACCCGCAGCCCGCAGGTCCGCTTACCGTACGTCTGGCCGCGGACGAACAGCTCACTCGCCGTGAAGTAGATCAAGCTGCCCAGCTGCATCGCCAGCATCCCGAACGCGAGACAAAACGCAGTGAACTCCTGCTGCGAAACCGGACTGCGGACCCCCAGTTTGCGCGACAGGCTGTCGACCGACACATCGGCGGCAGCGCCCAACACGAGCGCGGCGAACGAAATCCCGATCGCGACGAGGATCACGAAAAGGCAGTCGAGCGCCCAGGCGCAATACCGCGTGCCGAGTCCCGCCGTTCGATAGGCGATCTGGACGTTTTCCGGCGTCTCGAAGAGGACCTGGCTGGCCATCGTAATCTCGGAGCGGCAAACTAAAATGCTCGCGGCCGGATGTACAGCAAGCACCGAGCCGCTGGACGTCACGCGTGCGGTTCCGGTTTCGGCCGGTGTGCTGGTCTTCCTTGCAGCGAGAGTAACCATAATGGCCGACTTTGTGACACGCAATCGGCCGGATTGGGACGAATTGGAGCAGCTCTTGGCCCGCGGCCGCCGCTCCGTCGGACGACTTTCGCCGGAAGAGCTGAATCGTTTGGACGTGCTCTATCGTCGCGTGGCCGTGCACCTGGCACAGGTCCGCACGCGGACGCGCGACGAACGTCTGGCCGCGTATCTGAATCAACTCGCGGCAGCCGCGCACACCCTGATCTACTTGCCGCCGCGACAGGGACTCCTGAAGCGGATGGCCCTGTTCGCCGTGCTGGGTTTTGCCGAATGCGTGGCCCGCAACTGGCGGATGCACGCGATCTCGGCCGGACTGCTCGTGGCAGGGGCCGTGCTGGCTTACCACGCGGCGAGCAACGACGTGCTGGCGGCGTACGCCCTAGCGCTTCCCGGCGACGCGCGTTTGCCCGGCACGCCTCCCGAGCGGCTGCTGCAATACCTCCGTCAGGGGCGGGACCAGGAATCGGGTGGCAAGTCGTTCTCCGCGTCCTTCTTGTTTTCGCACAACCTCAAGGTGGGGCTCCTGTCGATGGGCTTGGGAGTGCTCGCTGGCGTGCCCACCGTCATCCTCACGCTCTACAACGGCATGATGGTGGGGACCTTTCTGTCGCTCTACTTCAAGGCCGGGCTGGGGGTCGAATTCTGCGCCTGGATCCTGCCGCACGGGATTACAGAGCTATCGGCGATCGTGCTGTGCGGCGGCGCGGGATTTGTATTGGCTCGCGCCGTGGTCAGCCCCGGACTGCAGTCGCGGGCCGAAGCGCTGGTCGACGCGGGAGCCGAAGCGGCACGCACGGCTGTTGGCATCGCCGGGATGCTCGCGATGGCCGCGTTCATCGAAAGTTTTGTGCGGCAGAGCCACCTGACAACCAACGAACGGTTCGTTTACGCCGGTCTGACGGGACTCTTTTGGACGGTCTATTTCGCTCAAGGCTTCCTGTGGCGAACGACACGCGACGATCCGTCGCTGGCTGAGGCGACAGCGAAAGCGACTTGAACAAAACGGATCGAAGAGGAAGAAGAGAAAAGGCACCGCCTTCTGCGTGCGCGGCTCTTAGGCGGCGGCCTGCTCGAAACTCTTTTGCATCAGCCGGCACAGGCCCGACCAGACGCGTTCGACGTCGAGTTCATCCATGCAGGCCAGATGCTTCTTGCCGCGATGGGGGCAACGCTTGCGATAGCTGGCCGCGCAGCTGACGCCGGTGGCCACCAGTTCGTGCTGGTTGCCCGGCGGGCCGGAGATCGTGGGGCTGGTGCAGGTGAAGATACCGACGACCGGCGTGCCCAGTCCGGCGGCCAACTGCATCGGGCCCGAATCGTTGGTCACGAGCACTCGCGATTGTTCGAGCACGGCCGCCAATTGTTTGAGACTCGTCTTGCCGGACAGGTCGATCACCCGCGCATTGGGTGCCAGTTGTCGCAATGTCTGAGTGAACTGGGCTGCGATTCCCTGCTCGTCGGGACCGCCGAGCACGACGGGCGACAGTCCAAATCGCCGCATGGCCTTGAAGGCGACGGCGGCGAATCGTTCGGCGGGCCAGCGTTTGGTTTTCCAACTCGCGCCCGGGTGCACAGCCAGTCCTGCTCCGGCCCTTGCAGTTCCGGCAAGCGGCGCGAGCTGACTGCTGGCCCATTCCCGATCGGCGCGGGAAATTCCCAGTCGCATTCCGGAGTTGAAATTCGTCAGTCCCAGCGCGTCGACGACGTGTCGGCTGCGAAGATGCGCGGGCACCGAGAGATCGGTCTCGGGAATCAAGAAGTGGCAACCCCAGAGCGAGCCTTCCCGCGCCGATTCCAAACCGACGCGCAGCGAGGCCCGCGTGGCCCAAAGCATCAGGCCGCTCCGCAAGAGCCCCTGCAGGTCGAACACCAGGTCGAATCTGCTGCGGCGCAAACGTGTCAGGAGCTTCTGCCAGTCGCCGAGCGAGCCGTGCCGCTCGAACGGAATGACTTCGTCCAGATCGGGGTGCCCTTCCAAGAGCGGCGCCAGCGAACGGCTGATCACCCAAGAAATTCGCGCTCGCGGAAAACGGCGGCGGAGCGCCGGCAGCACCGGCAGCGCTTGGACCACGTCCCCCAGCGCGCTCGGCTTGATCACGCAGATCCGCCGCGCGTCGACTTCCAGGAGCACAGCGGCAGTGTTGGGGTCGGTCATCGGCCGGCCTGGTCCTTGCGAGTCTTTCTCTGGCGAGTTTGGGACACGCGGTCCGCGGTTTTCGCGATCGGTTCCGAGGAGGGGAGGCGGATGATATCGCGGCTGATAAAAACGCGACAAGGGCAGGTTTGTACGGCAATTTTCCCAGCCGTTTGTGCCCGGAACCGGCCGCCGGCGAGGTCAACGGCCGTTCGCTTTGGCGTTTTGCACGCCCTATAATGAGCCTTATGTCCACGGAATTGATCGAAGAAAGCATCCCCGACGTCGGCCCCCGTTCCGTCGGCCTGGTCAGCACGCAGTCAGCCATCCTGTTTGCCCCGCCCCACGAGCTGACGCTGGCCAATTCGCGGCGGCTCGGGCCGATCACCGTCGCTTACGAAACGTACGGCACGCTTTCGCCCCAGCGCGACAACGCGATTTTCGTCTGCCACGCGCTCACCGGCGATGCGCACGCCGCCGGCTACCGCTCCAAGGAAGATCTGGCCGCGCGCAAAGCCGGCTGGTGGGACGGCTTCATCGGCCCCGGCAAAGGGCTCGACACCGACAAGTATTTTGTGATCTGCGCCAATGCGCTGGGCGGCTGCCAGGGAACGACCGGGCCCAGCAGCATTTGTCCGGAGACCGGCGAGCCGTGGGGGCCCGATTTTCCCGTCATTCAAATTCCGGACATCGTCGACGTCCATGCCGAGCTGGTTCGCTCGCTGGGCATCGAGCGGTTGCTGGCCGTGGTCGGTGGCAGTCTTGGCGGGATGCAGGTGCTCGAATGGGCGGCGCGCTATCCGGAGCGCCTCGCCGCTGCCGTCGTGCTCGCCTCCTGCCCGCGGATGTCGGCCCAGGGTATTGCCTTTAACGCGGTCGGCCGCAGCGCGATCTTCAACGATCCGAATTTCAACGACGGCCGCTACTACCGCGACAGTGGTCCCCGCGCGGGGCTGGCGCTCGCGCGGATGGTCGCCCACATCACTTACCTCTCGGAAGAATCGATCGAGCGAAAGTTCGGCCGCAAGCTGCAAGACGTCGAGGCATTGGCGTACGACCTGATCAAAGAGACTGAGTTCCAGGTCGAGAGCTACTTGAACTACCAGGGCCGCCGCTTCGTCGATCGGTTCGACGCGAATAGCTATCTGTATCTGACCAAGGCCATGGATTATTACGATCTGGCCCAGAGCTACGGATCGATCGAGAACGCGTTCGCCGCCTCGCAGGCCCGCTTCCTGTTCGTCTCCTACGACAGCGATTGGCTTTATCCGACGCGTCAAAGCAAGGAGGTCGTCGGCGCGCTGATCTCCGCCGGCAAGCACGTCTCGTTCATCGAATTGCATAGCGCCAAGGGGCACGACACCTTTTTAATCGAAGTCGAACAACTCGAGGCGCTGGCCCGCCCGTTCCTCGAACGGACGCTCGAAGTTCTTCGCCGGCCCGCGGCGTCTTAAGGATCCAGACGCGACCAGAGCCAAATTCCGCTGCGACCACCCATGAGGGACGATACGATTCCTACCTCCGAACTCGACAGCCGCTCCGCAAAAGGGACGCGACTGAAGAAATCGCGTCCAGCACGGGCCGGCTATTGCATGCCCGATCCAGCGGCGGCGCTCACCGACAAGGAGATCATGAAGCACGTCCCCGTCGGCAGCCGCGTGCTCGACCTGGGCTGCGGTGACGGGCGCTTGCTGGAAATCTTGCGGGACGTCCACCAGTGCCGCGTGCAGGGGATCGAGCTCGATCCGCAGGAATTCGTGGGCTGGGTCGACCGGGGCGTGCCGGTGATTCACGGCGACTTGGACCACGGTTTGCCGGAGTTCCCCGACGACTCGTTCGACTACGCCGTCCTCAGTCAGACGCTGCAGCAGCTGAAATATCCCAAGCGGGCGCTCGAGGAAATTCTCCGCGTCGCCCGGCGCGCGCTGGTGGTGGTTCCCAACTTCGGCTACTGGAGAGGCCGGCTCCAACACTTGCTGGGCGGCCGGGCCCCAGTGACGCAGGCGTTGCCCTACGAGTGGTGGAACACGCCCAATTTGCACTTCATGTCGATGTACGACTTCCGCGACCTGGTCGAGCGCCTGGGGATCCGCATCCTCAAGGAATTGCCCATTATCCGGGGACAGGCGGTCGATCGGGCCTGGGCCGCCAACCTGCGGGCCGAAAGCGCGCTGTACGTGCTCGAGCGCCCGGAATCCCGCGGAGCGAACCGCTCGTAGAAGCGCACGCAGTCTTGCCCTTGACCAATCGGTCGAGCAATTCGCACACACTTCGCGCGCCACGTTTCTCGAAAGCGGGCAGACTGGCGAAGGTTAAACTTCCGCCCTCCACGATCCTCCTGCTCCTGCCGGCGTTTCGACCCAATGACCCGGGAAACGACGTCGGATTTTCCGATAGTGACGGTTGTAGCGTGTGGTCCAGGCTCGAGGGGGGACCTGCGCGTGCCGCCGGCACTTCCGGCGTTCGACCGTTTGCCTGTCATGCGAAGCAAAGTCTGGACGAGTTTGTTGGCCGCGGCCTGGATCGCCGCCGGTTCTTCCGGCTGCTACTGGGACCAATACAACCATTCCGTGCGGCGGATGTGGGTCGACTACAACTCGTTCCTCGCGCCGTCCATCTCGTTCGAGCAAGTCGACCACCTGCCGTACTGGGCGCCGCAGGTCGGCTACTATCGCTGGATGTACGACAAGGATCCGGGACATCAACTCGCCGCGCTGGGGCCGGTCACGCCGCCGGCCAACTGCGTGCCTCAGATTGTTCCGCCGGGGGATAATCCGTTCGACTACCAAGTGGACTTCCCCAACGCGATTCCCCACCAAACCGATCCGTTGTGGGGCGAGAATCAACCCGAACCGATCAACGTGCTGCAGGTGCCGGCGGACGGCGCCAACCGGACGTCGCCCGCCGGGAAGAATCCGCAGCAACTATTGACGGTGCCGATGGCTCCCGTAATGCCGCGGACTGACGGCGACAAAGCAAACGACACGTCGAATCGTTCGTTCCGGCAGTCCGTCGAGCCTCCTGGTCCGCCGCTGCCTGGACTGCCCGGTTCGACCGCGCCGTTCCCCGGTTCGCCGATGCCCGGCTTCGACGCGGTGCCAACGCCGCCGAAGCCGGTCGACGAAGATGCAGCACCGATGCTCGGCCCCGAAGCGCAGTCCAATCCGAGCCTGCGCCTGACCACCGGATCGCCGACGACATCAGGCGCTTCCGCCGCCACCGCCAATTCGGCCAACTCACTCTGGCCGCGCTGACGGCCCGTCGGCGGCGTGGAATGTAGTCGTAGCAATGGCCGACGCCTTCAGTGGCAATGCACTCGCTTCGCTGCACCAGCCGGCTTGCGCCTGTACAGTTGTTGCCTGCCGCGGGTGATGGTATTCTCCCGGTCGCCGTTGTGTTCGCCTTTGGGACAGGTGAAAATTGACGGCATCAGGCTGGCATGCTTGCGTGCTCTCGGGTTGCGATCCTCTTTGCGGCCGCGCTGCTCGCATGGGGATGCGCGGACCATTCGGTTCCGAATGCCGCATTCGCGTTCGTGGGACTTTGTCCTGCGTATTCGCTTGAAGATGTATCAGGTCCGTTGCTCGGCTCTTTGCGCGTTCCCGTCGGAACGGGACGGCTGGAGGCCGGCGTGGCGGAGCTCTTCTGGCGGAACGGGCTATGGAAGAAATTCTGAACGGCTATAAGGTCGGCCCCAAAACGTGGCTTTGCCTGTCGTTCTTCCTGATCGTCGCGATCTACTTCCGCTTCAATCGCCTCGCTTCGCTGCGAAACGGCGACCTCCTGACGCTCCTGCTGATCTCCCCCGGCATCCTGCTGGCGAAATCGGGTTCCCCCACCGGCTACGTGTGGGTGTTTGCCGTCTGCGGCGTGTGGATGCTGCGGCTGATCTTCGACGGCTACTTCACGCGCCGGCCGCGGCTGGAACAGAATCTCAACACGCCAGGGCTCACGTTTCTCTGCGCGGTGGCCTTCATCTTCCTCTCGATTCACGCCTGGACGTCGAATGACGTGCCGGCCTCGAGCGTGCAGACGGCGGAGGCCGGCGTCCGCCTGATCAATCGCCAAGAGGCCCCGCCCAAGCCCGATCGTCCGCATGACGCGGCCCCCGACGACGCGAAAGCCGGTCCGGCTGCGGCCGTCTTCACCGCCCCCATCGTCAAGGTGATTCCGCCATTGGCGGCGACGATGAGTGCGGAGCCCAAGCCGGCGGCGTCGGCCACAACGACCGCCCTCTATGCGGCCCGCGTCGCATCGATCATCGCGCATCTGTTGGTGATCGTGGCGTTGGCCTGTATCGGACGCTGGCACTTTGGCGATCTGCAGATCGGCATGGCGATGGCCGCCTTGTATATGCTGCTCCCCTGCACTGCGTACGACGTTGGTCGACTCAACTACGTGCTGCCGTCGGCGTTCATTCTGTGGGCGATCGCTTCGTACCGGCGCCCGATCGTGGCCGGGGCGTTGATGGCGTTCGCCTGCGGCACGCTGTTCTTTCCCGTGTTTCTCCTGCCGCTCTGGTTCTTATTTTACGATCGCCGCGGCGCGGCCCGATTTGCCGGGGGACTGGCGGCGGTGAGTGTGGTGCTGGTCGGCAGCCTGATTCTGACGTCGGCCGACACGACGTCGTTCATCAATCAGATGATCGGCTCTGCCATCGACTGGCCGGCCCTTTCGTTCCGCGACAATTCGAGCGGCGGCTTCTGGCAGCCGGACATCGCTGCTTACCGCATCCCGGTATTCGTAGCGTTCTGCGCGGGGACGATCGTGATCTCCGTCTGGCCGCGGCACAAAACACTCGAACACCTGATCGCCAATTCGGCGGCGATCATCATCGGCACGCAGTTCTGGTATCCGCAGCAAGGCGGCGTTTATTCGCTCTGGTACGTGCCCCTGTTGCTGGTGGTGATCTTCCGCCCGACACTTGCGCAACTCACGCCGCCGGACTTCAGTCGGCGCACCGCCGTGGAGCAGCCGGCGAGCACACCGTCCGCGCCGGAGCTGGTCGCCAGCGGAGGACCGGCCGCGGGCGTTAGCGCCCGGTTGCGCTAGCCTGCCGGTCGCTTACGCCTCGCCCTTTATCCTTCTGCGCGGGATGACCCTGCCGCTCTGCCGCATGTAGTCGCGATATTCGTCGCCGAAGAACTCGCACATCATCTGTTCTTCGTTGGGGACCCGAACAAAATACATGACGGCGAACGTCACGAACCCCGACCAGCCCGCAAGCCAGTTTTGCAAGAGCAGCCCTTGTGCCAGACCGAACAGCAGAATCGCGGCATACATGGGATGGCGGATCGAACGATAGACGCCGTGCCGCACCAATTGATGGTCCTTCCGCAGCTCTAATGTGGCCGACCAGTTCTGGCCCAGATCGGCGTGCGAGCGCCAAAACAGCCAAAGCGCGGCGATCAGCACCGCCGCGCCAGCCCACGGAAAATAGGGCGGCAGAGGATAGTCGGCAAACGCCAACCAGTTGGTGAATAGATAGATGACCGGGAGCAGAATGCATCCGAGGAAGACAAGCACCAGGAGGGCGAGTTCTTTGCGGTCGAAGCGGCTGACCGGCCTCTCAATGCCCTTCGCGCGCTCTTGGTAGATTGCGCGAATGACAATATAGGCGACGAAGCCCACGAGAAAGACGATGTCCCACGGTCGCGTTGGCACAAAACTTGGCATACTCTCGCAGACCGTGAAGGCACCAGGCGGAAAAAGCTAAGCGTCCGGAAACTGGGAAGGGCTCAGTCCCAGATCGACGATGCTGCACGCTGCAATCGCGTTCAGCCCCAGCTCGCGGGCTTTGGCCAACAGGGCCGGATTCGCGCTCCCCGGATTGAACCAGACTTCCGCCCCTACGGCCTTCGCCGCGATCTCCGGCAAAACGGCGAGTCCAATTTCCGGCCGCAGGTAGACGCTGACGCGGTCGAGCCGCTCAGCGGGAATGTCTGCCAGTGAGCGTGACACGGGCAGTCCCTCGATCTCACCTCCCGACGGGTTGACCGGATAGACCTCGTAGCCCGCCCGCGCGTGAGCGCGGACCGACTTGTTACCGAACTTCGCCCGGTCGGCACTCGCGCCCAGAATGGCGACGGTTGGTTTTGACATCGATGTCCCCTGGGGACCGAGACCTCTCGCCCCTAGCGTGAGGCCAGCGGTTGGCGGGACACCTCGGCGGCGAAGCGGTCGTACTCCGCTTGGATTGCGTCGCGGTCGGGAGGGGCGCCGGCCGTGACGATCAGGCGGTAGTGCATGTTGAGGGGCGTCTCGGGCGTCAGCGTCGTCTTGAAGTACGCGCCGAAGCGGCCGTACGGACGCTCGGAATACCGCGAGGGCTTGGGCAGCGACGGGTCCTCGAAATAGGTCACCGTGTAGGGCTTGCCGTTGATCGAGTACGACATCGCCTCCCAGCCCAGGTTGGTGAACTTGTCCGGGTCTTTCTTGTCGTCGACCTCGAACGCTTGCGGCTGCTGCGGAAAACCCTTGGGCCGAATGAACGTGGCCGACTTACTCTCCGCCACCGATTGGGCCGCGCGGAACTGAAAGCCCGCGTGCTGGCGGTCGCCTTCGAGCACGATCTTGCCGCGACGGCTTTCCAGGCGCGTGGACCAGTCGATCTGCCAGGCGGGCAGACCGCCGGGCTTGCCGACGTTGGTCACGCGAACAGTGCGGACTTCATCGATGACCGGCTGATCCTTGCCGTCGTTCCAGGCGATCTCGGCGGTCATGAAGCCCGAATGCGCATCGCCCCCCTTTTCGACGAAGCGCACGTGCCGCTGGTGCGCTCCCTTGATGCAGTGCCACGAGTCGATTTCGCCCCCCTCGAACCGCGTCCGCCGCCAGCCGACAAACAGCCCGCGATGTTGGGGATAGAGGCCGCCCGGGCCGTTGGTGATCAGGTCTTCCGTCCCCGGGCCGAAGACATGGTGAAAGACCTTGAACGTTTCGGTCGTCCGCTGCGGCGTCGAACGGTCGAAGGCGTACATGTAGCGCAGCACCGGCTTGCCGTCGTACATGAGGTCGGCCGTCCCCTCGCCTGCGCGATCGACCCACTCAAAGCCACCGGCGGAGTCAGCGGCACCGGCGGCTGCGCGAGCCGCTGCGCCGGGCAGGACGAACGCGGAAACGACCGCGACGCCACACGCCATCGCGCCCACACACCCGAAGCGAAACAACCTCACGGTTCGGCCTCCAAAAGACTCTTGAGCTCCTGAATCTGGCTGACATCGGCGACGTGCGCCACCTGGTGCTGATCCTTGGCCAACAGCCAGTCGCATTCCGCCAACGAATCGGCCTTGCGACCCGTCTGGTAGCACAGCACGGCCCGTCGCCAGTGCTCGAGCACGGAATTGGAATCGAGGACCAGCATCACGTCGATGTAGCGGAGCATGGCCTCGGCATCGCTGGCGTCCTCGGCGCTAGCCGCCAGGTTCTTCACCAGGCGATAGAGAATCTCGCGCTTCGATTGTGGCAACCAGGTCTCGGGCGTCACCGGCACATCGGAAAGGCTGTGCGCCTGGACCTCGGCTTCGGTGTGCGAGAGCCGGCGAGCCGCTTCATAGACGTCGATCAACGTCGAATTGTCTTTCACCGATTCCAGCCGCACGAGGTATCGTCCCGGCAGGCCGATCCCCACCACGCTGACGCCGAGCCGACGCGCCAGCTCGATATACAGAATCGAGAGGGTCACCGGCAGCCCCTCGCGATCGTCGATCACCTCGTTCAAGTAGCTGTTGGAGCGGCTCTCGAATTCGGTGCGGCAACCGTGAAAGCCCATCTTCTTGAAGAGGAACTCGTCGAGCGCGGCGAGCTTTGCCTGGTCGTCGGCCTTGGGCTTGAGTCCCTCGCGAATGGTGCGGGCAAAGCCGTCGATTTCGCGGAGATAGGCGTCGACGTCGAGATCGTCGTTGTCCATGCGGGCGACGAGCAGCGCGGCCCGCAATAAATCGACGTCTTTCTCTGCCTTGTGATCGAACAGGGCGGCAATATCCCGCTGCGTCCGCCGTGAGCGGAGCGAATCGGCCGCGCGGCGGAGCTGCTTGGCTTCGCGCTCGCGGCGCTCAGCACTATTGAGCAGAGCCCGCACGCCGGCGTCGGCATTGGGCAAAAGGTCGGTCAAGGTTTTCGCGTCGGGGGCTTTTTCGTCTTTCATCTCGCGTGCGAGCCGCTCCACGCGATCGGTTACGTCCGGTGGAGGCAGCACGGAGGGAACGATGGAACCCACGTCGAACCCCTTGAATTCGGCGTGCGTGTCGCGAAAGTTCGCCAGTCCCGGCTTCCCCTCGCGGAATTCCGCGTCGCTCACTTCGCAGACCAGCACGTCGTTCACGAAGGCGCGAATCATTTCTTTTTCGACGCGGACCTTGAGCCGGTTCCATTCGCCGGGCCGATAGGCCGGCGTGCGCACCTCTTTGAGGATGTGCCACGAATAGACGTCGGGCCCGTCGAACCGCGTGAGTCGCATGCGGCCGTTGGAGGGATAAAAGGCGTAGTGGCGATCGATGTCGTGCATGGCGAACGCCAGGCCGGCCGCTTCGTCTTCGCGTTTCAACTGCACCCACACGGCCGCTTCATAGGGGACAGCGGGGGTCGGCCGTTTGGAAACCAGCAGCGTGCGGCCGCCGAATCCGGTGCCTGGACCTTCGACGACGACGTGCCCGGCGTGCTGCCGCCAGCGGCCGCCCATCAGCGGCGACCATTCGTGGCCATCAAGTGCGCCGATCGTCAGCCAGCGATCCATCCGCACCGGGTTGGGTTTCTTGAGCAGCGGCTTGAGGGCATTGATCGCCAGCGCGAAGCCCAGGTTTTCGGTGATGACCGATTTCATGGTGATCACACCTTCGACCCGCCCCTGGCGATCCAACAGCGGTCCGCCGCTGTTGCCCTGCTCGATCGGCATGGCGAGCTGCACCATCGGCTTGCCGTCGATCACCCGAATCGCCGAGACAACGCCGCTCACCACGCTGTGCTCGAGACCGCGGGGATTGCCGACGGCCACGACGTCCTGCCCCTGCTTGAGCGCGTCGGAGTTGCCCAGCTCGAGCGGTTTCAGGTTGTCGGCTTTGACCCGGATGACGGCCAGGTCCATGGTGCGGTCGGTCGAATGCACTTCCGTGACGTCGAGCCGCCGCCCGTCGGCCAGCGTGACGACGATCGGCCGCGCCTCGCCGATCACGTGCAGGTTGGTCGCGATCAGACCGCTTTTGTCGATGACAAATCCGGTTCCCAGGCTGCTCCGCTCGCCGTCGCGGCCGGAGACGGAAATCGTGACTGTCGACTCGTTCACCTTGGCAGCCAGCTCGGCCACGGACATGTCGGCCGCCGCCTGCAAGCGCGGCTCGCTGGGGCCGCCGGTGAGCGCCAAAAAAATCAGCAGGGCCCCGAACCGAGCGCAACGCATTCCGATCTCCGGACGGTGCAGAAAAAAACGCGGCAACGACCCCGCGGCATGGAGCGCGGCGCCTCTTTGCATCTTATCCAGAGTCACGGCGCAGCTTCTACTCGCTGAATGGTGGGTTGAGGGTGGCACTGGCGGCTTGTCCGCCAGTGTCTATCTCCACAGTACAAGCTGCTTAAGACACTGGCGGACAAGCCGCCAGTGCCACCCAAGGCCTGACGCTTTGCCGTAGACGCACCACTACGAGCGGCCCAGCAGCACGTAGCGGACGCAGACCGGCTCTTTCATCCGCAGCTTTTGCCCCGTCGGCCGCAGTCGGCCCGTGGCCGGGTCGATGCGGAAGACGACCACCGAGTCCGAGTCCTGGTTGGCGGCCAGCAGAAAACTGCCCGTCGGATCGATGGCGAAGTTTCGCGGCGTTTTCCCCTGCGTCGATTCGTGACCGTCCGGCGCGAGTTTGCCGCTCGCCGCGTCGACGGTGAAGATCGCGATGCTGTCGTGCCCGCGATTAGCCCCGTAGACGTATTTCCCCGACGGATGCACGGCGACTTCCGAGGCCGTGTTAACGCCGTGGAAGTCTTTGGGCAGGGTCGAGACGACTTGAATGCGGGAGAGGGTGCCGTTGTCGGCGTCGTACCAAAAGGCAGTGATCGTGCTGTCGAGTTCGTCGATCGCGTAGGCGAAGCGGCCGGTCGGATCGAATGCGAAGTGTCGCGGGCCAGCACCCGCCGCCATTTGCACCGTCGGCGGTTGGTTCGGCGAGAGCTTGCCGGTGTGGGGGTCGAAGCGGTAGACGAAGATTTTGTCGACGCCCAAGTCGCAGATGAAGGCGAAGTGGTTGGCCGCGTCGAGATTGACCGAGTGCGCGTGGGCCGCCTCTTGCCGTTCCCGGTTCACGCCGTGACCCCGGTGCTGCATCACCGACGAGGCCGGCCGCACGCCGCCGTGTTCGTCGATCGGCAGGACGGCAACCGCGCCCCCTTCGTAATCGGCGACGAGCACATTCTTGCCCGCCTTGTCGACGACCAGATGACACGGGCCGGCGCCGCCCGAGGACTGTTCGTTGATCTGCCGCAGGGCGCCGGTTTCCGGCACGACGGCAAACGCGACGACTCCGCCAGTCCGACGACCGCCGAGCGAAGAGACCTCGGCCACGGCATAGAGGTGCCGATGATCGGGAGCCAGCGCCACGAAGGAGGCGTTGACGGCCCGGCCGGCCAGGTGCGGCTCGCTCACCGTCCCGGTCGCCAGGTCCAACTCCGCGACGAACACGCCCGCGGTCGGACCGTTGCCGTAGGTGCCGAAATAGACACGCTCCCGCCCCTCGGCGGCCGAAGCTTGCGCGACTAAAGCCGCCATCAAACCGATCGTCGCGATCCAGGCAAATAGAATCCGGCAGGCGCGCGAGAAGAGCGATTTCATGGCGGCAACCTCGGCAATCAGCCTACGAGCAACTCGAACGTTTTGTGGAAGTAATCGAGGACGCCGGCTTCCGACACGCGGACCGGAACCTCCATGTTGAGGCGGTGCACGGGCGTCGTCATCCGCCGGTCGGCCACCGTCATGCCGCGAGTCAGCTCGCCGGAGATTTCCACGTCGACGGCCAGGCGGCGGCTCTCGAACAACTCGGGCCGCGAAACCGCGCACAGGGCGACCACCTCGCGAATCGGAAAGCCTTCGCGTCCCAGATGCTCGTGATAGGCGCGGAAGCCGTAGGTCAGCATGTTTTTCAGAAATTTCCCCCGGCGGCTTTCGTCGTCGCACAGTTTGTGAATCTGGTCGACGGTCAGGACGGCTCCCCGGGCGATTTCCAGCGGGATCATCGATTTGGTGGCCGGCATCCGCAACACGTTGCGGGCAGCCTCTGGGTCGCAGTAGATGTTGAGTTCAGCCGAAGGCGTCACGTCGCCCCCGCCGTCGACCGCTCCGCCGAGGCAGATCAAGCGTTTGAGGCTCGGGAGAAAGTCGGAGTTGCGGTCGCAGGCCCGTTCGACGTTGGTCAGCGGCCCCAAAGTGAGCAGCGTGATCTCGTTGGGCGCGGCCTTGACCAGCTCGCTCAGCACGCGGGCCGGGTCGCGGATGTTGTGCAGGTCGGCGACTTGCACGTCCAGATCGCCCAGGCCGCCGGGGCCGTTGATTTTGAGCACGATGTCGCCGGCCGGATCGAGGGGCGGGGCCTCGACCGGAGTGTCGGACATCAGGCCGCCGAGCCGGGGCCACTTGGCCGGATCGAGCGTCTCCACGACCGCTTGGACGTTGCGGGTGGCCGTTCGCGCAGTGACGCAGCCGGCCGTCGCCGTCAGGCCGATCAGGTCGATCTCCGGATCAAACAGCGCCAAAGCGATCGCCAGGGCGTCGCCGATTCCGGGGTCGGCATCGATGATGAGCTTTTGCGGCAAGGGGGATCCTTTCGCCTCCGCCGGAGCAAACGCCGGTCTGGCCCGGTTTTGTGCCCGCAAAAATTTGTGCCTGCGAAAAGCGGCCCGGGCAGCGGCCCATTCTACGGAAAGGCTATCACCGCCGCGACAGTCTGCCCGAAAGGGAACCGGGCCCGCGCCACGGTCGACTTACGCAGACCTTGTGAGCGAGGCTAGGATGGAAAGAGATGGGCACTCGATTTGCCACTATTTGCTGATCTTTGCAGCCCCAGGGCGGCATCAGAAAGAGCCGCGCACGCAGTAAGCGGGGCCTTTTCCCGGTGCCTTTTTGTTTGATTGGCGTAGAAATCCCCACCGAGCCCAAGGCTCGATTTCGACACTCTCGGCGATAGCGCACCTTCATGGCCGACGCACTCCACAATGCGATCGCAATTCTGATGAAGGAGCGGAGTCTCACCGAAAACGAGATGCATGCGGCCGTCTTGCAGGTGATGGACGGCAACGCCTCGTCGGTCGGCTTGGGAATGCTGCTGACGGCCCTGAAGCTCAAGGGCGAATCGGTTGACGAGATCGTCGGCGCGGCCCGGGCCATGCGCGAACGGGTGACGCCGATTCGCACCAGCCGCTCCGGATTGCTCGATACGTGCGGCACGGGCGGGGACGAGCTGCAGACCTTCAACATCAGCACGGCCACGGCCCTCGTGACGGCGGCTTGCGGCGTGCCGGTCGCCAAGCACTCCAACCGCAGCTTCAGCAGCCGCAGCGGCTCGGCCGACGTGCTCGAGGCTCTGGGCGTGCGCGTCGACCTGTCGCCCGAGCGGGTCGCCGGCTGCATCGACGAAATTGGCGTCGGCTTCTGCTTCGCGCCGCTGGTGCACGGGGCGATGCAGCACGCGACGCCGGTGCGCCGGCAACTCGGCTTTCGCACGATCTTCAATCTGCTCGGCCCGCTGACGAATCCGGCGTCGGCCGAGTTTCAGATTTTGGGGGCCGGCAAGATTGCGGTGGCCGAAAAGCTGGCGGCCGCCGCGGCCCGCCTGGGGACGAAGCGCACGCTGGTCGTCTGCGGCAACAACGAGCTGGACGAAGTGAGCCTGTGGGGCACGACCAAGGTCTTCCGCGTCGAGGGGAATGCGATCGAGACCTTTGATTGGAGTGCCGCACAGCTGGGGCTGCCCGAATGTCGCGTCGCTGATCTCCGCGCGCAGTCGCCGGCCGAAAGTGCGGAGACCATCCGGCGGCTGCTGGCGGGCGAACCGGGGCCGGCGCGGAACATTGTGCTGGCGAACTCGGCGGCTGCGTTGATCGCGGCCGGACGGAGCGCGAATCCCCGCGAAGCCGCGCAGAAAGGGGCGGCTGCCCTCGATTCGGGAGCGGCGGCGGAGGTGCTGCGGAGGC
>Ga0210396_10002120_pt1 | contig 20490 bp, 16 predicted proteins | sample IncBWH17OmetaG_FD_155466 | JGI IMG/M metagenome (GOLD analysis project Ga0210396, IMG submission 155466) | Forest soil microbial communities from Barre Woods Harvard Forest LTER site, Petersham, Massachusetts, United States - Inc-BW-H-17-O ... | reverse complement strand
TTTCTTCTTCGACTTCGGCACGAATCCGGATTTCCGGAGCTTCGTTGTCGAGTAATCCGGCCGCGGCCTCGATCAGCAGATCGTCGTAACCATTGACATAGGCCGGATAGCGGAACTGCCGCACCAGCACCACCGTGTGCTGCGCCAGATTGTAGGGCAATAGCGTCGCGGCGTTGCCGCGATCATAGGTCTCGCGATGCTGGGTCTGCCATTTGCCGTCGGCGCGCCGCCATTCGAAAGTGGTGGTCTTGAGTGTGGCGTAGTTGTCGGAGAGCACGCGGACGTTCTGGACACGGATGCGGTCGGAGACGCTCATTGAAAGTTCCTTGCCGGGTTTACCTCATCCTTAGGGAGCGGCGTCAGCCGCTTCTTGATGGATGAGCAAGCTCATGGTTCGAGACGGCACAACGCCTCTTCACGACGAGACGCTACAGCACCTTGCCGGGGTTCATGATCCCTTGGGGATCGAGCATCGCCTTGATGCCGCGCATCAGTTCGATCGCGACCTTGTCCTTGACGTCAGGCAGTTCGTCGCGCTTGAGCACGCCGATGCCGTGCTCGGCGGAAATCGATCCGCCCATCCGCAGCACGATCTCGAATACCACCGCGTTGACCGCGTGCCACTGGGCGAGGAAATCCGCGGCGTTGCCGCCGATCGGCTGGCTGACGTTGTAATGGATGTTGCCGTCGCCGAGATGGCCGAACGGCACCGGGCGCGAACCCGGAATCAGTTTGACGACCGCCGCATTGGCTTCGGCGATGAAATCCGGCACCGCGGCCACGGGAACGGAAATGTCATGCTTGATCGAGCCGCCCTCAGGCTTCTGCGCCGCTGACATCTCGTCGCGCAGTTTCCAGAACGCGCTGCGCTGGCTGAGATTGGCCGCGATCACGGCGTCATCGACAATGCCGCCCTCCAGCCCCTGCGTCAGGATCGATTCCAGCGTGGCGCGGGCGTCCTCACGAGAGGACGACAGTTCCATCAACACGTACCAGGGATGCTTGGACTCCAGGGGATCGCGGATGTCGATGCCATGACGCACGCTGAAATCAACCGCGATGTCGGCCAGCAATTCAAAGCTGGTAAGGCTGCCGGCGGCTTCGTTCTGCGAGATTGAGAGCAGCTTCAGCGCCTGCGCCGGCGATTTCAGTCCGATGAAGGCTGTTTCCACCGCGCGCGGCTTTGGAAACAATTTGAGAGTCGCCGCGGTGATGATGCCGAGCGTACCTTCGGCGCCGATGAACAGGTTGCGCAGGTCGTAGCCGGTGTTGTCCTTTTTCAGTTTCGACAGGCCGTTGAGAATGCGCCCGTCCGCCAGCACCACTTCCAGCCCGAGCGCCATTTCGCGCGCCACGCCATAGGCGAGCGCGGCGGTGCCGCCGGCATTGGTGGAGAGATTGCCGCCGATGGTGCAGCTTCCCTCCGCGCCGAGCGACAACGGAAGCAGCCGGTCCAACTCGGACGCCTTCTGCTGCGCGATCCGCAGCACCACGCCGGATTCGCAGGTAATGGTGTTGGAGGCGGTGTCGATGTCGCGGATCTTGTCCAGCCGCCGCGTCGAGACCACGACCTCGCCATTGTGCGGGGTCTGCCCGCCGACCAGGCCGGTATTGCCGCCTTGCGGCACCAGCGCAATCTTATGTTCGGAGGCGAGCTTGCAGATGGCGGAGACTTCCGCCGTCGAGCCCGGCCGCAATATCAGCGGCGAGCGTCCATGATACAGGCCGCGCTCTTCGGTCAGGTAGGGCGCGATGTCAGCCGCGTCGGTGATCGCGTATTTGTCGCCCACGATGCTACGGAAACGTGCGATCAGTTCGGGTGGAAGCGGGGACGCGGCAGGCTGAACGATATTCATTGTTGTCTCTTGTTTTGCTTTTGCGGCTCTTCAGTCCCGCCCCATCGCGGCACGGCGCAGCCGGTCATTGATCGCTTCGCCGAGGCCGTGATGCGGCACCGGCATCACGGCGATGGCACGTGCCTTCCTGTTATCGAGCGCACGAAGATAGCCAAAAAGATTGGCCGCGGCCTCATTGAGATCGCCGCGCGCGGATAAATTCATCACCGCATTCGACGTATCGACACCTGCCACTATGCCCGGTCCGAACGCCAGCAGGGCCTCGCCGGCCTCGATCCGCTCGGCATTGAGCCGCACCGGCGTGCGCGGCGCATAATGCGATGCCAACATGCCCGGTGCCAACGGCTGGCCGCCATCGTTGTCGGCGTCCTGCGGCGGCTGCACCAGCGCGCGGCTCAGCACGCGCTCGATCTCGTCGCGGGGCAGCCCGCCCGGCCGCAGCAGCATCGGCGCGTCGAAACAGCCGACGATGGTGGATTCGACCCCGACCGCGACCGCGCCGCCATCGACGATCAGGTCGATCCGCCCCACAAGATCGCTGTGGACATGTTGGGCGGTCGTCGGCGAGACATGCCCCGACAGATTGGCCGATGGCGCCACCACCGGTCCGCCGAAGGCGCGCAGGATCGCCCGGGCGACGGGGTGCGCGGGAACCCGAACCGCGACGGTATCGAGCCCGGCAGTCGCGAGATCGGCGACCAAGCAATCCCTTGTTTTCGGCAGCACCAGGGTCAGCGGCCCCGGCCAGAACGCCTCGGCCAGGGCGGTCGCGGTCGCATCGAAACGGGCGATCCGCATCCCCGCCTGGAGATCCCCGACATGGGCGATCAAGGGATTGAAAGAGGGCCGGCCCTTGGCTTGGTAGAGCCGGGCAATCGCGACCGGGTTGGCAGCGTCGGCGCCAAGGCCATAAACGGTCTCGGTCGGGAACGCGACCAGGCCGCCTTCGGCGAGGCAACGCGCGGCCGAGGCCACAGCGGCCTCGTTTGCCGGCAGAATGGGCGTTATCAGGTCGAGATTCACAGGAATTAAAGTCCTCAATACGGCTTCTTGCGGTGTGCGAAAGCCAAGGCTATAAGCCGCCTTCTTGTCGGAGTGTGGCTCAGCCCGGTAGAGCACTGCGTTCGGGACGCAGGGGTCGCAGGTTCAAATCCTGCCACTCCGACCAGATATCATTAGGTTTTTTGTTCTGATTGTCGGTGGTGGCCAAGTCAACCACAGATTCAACACCAGAAACGTATCGGCCTTTTTGGCCGATTGCCAGAGCGGCACCCTGCAGATGATCTGGATGGTGGTGGCCGTGGGTGTCGTGAAGGACTTCCGGCGTCATGCCCAGGATCCCAGCCGCTTCCCAGATCGGTACGCCGCGCTGCATCAGCCAGGTTGCGGCGGTATGACGTAGCGCATGGGGGGGACCCTGCCCGGGAGACCGGCAAGCCTAACCGCGCTCTGAAAGCCTCTCTTAACCGAGGCGATCGGCTTCCCCTTAAATTCGACAAAACAAGCCACCATCAGCTTTCGCTCTTTCCATCGCCGTAGGTGGGCCAACAGGCGCGGAGGAATGGGTGCCCGGCGTCTGGCGCTTTTTCGTGGCCCGCTTTCCAATCGGCTTCCGATAGAAAATGCCGTGATCCAGATCCACGAAAGACCGACCTGTTTCGAGTAAGGCGACGCGGCAGCGATCGCACCGGCCCGTGTTCCCGTATATAGGCCGATCAGAATAAGCGCGCGACATGACGTAACGGGCGTTTGGCCAAGATACCCTGGACGACACAAGCTCCGGCTACCAGCGAAACGACGCGCTGGATCTAACGGACATTCTTCCGTCGGAAGTTCAACTTACGCGGTCAGGTAACGAACTTAATCGTCAGCGTGCCGTCGACCGGCGATTCGGTCACGGCTCTGGGGCAGTTCTCTAAGGTGGTTCTTCAGTCTACGGTATCAACAATATCGAGTTTGCCGACGCCACTGTTGGCCGACTACCGAATGCTTACGAATCAGAAACCTTCTTCGCGATAAAATCCTCCAAGCCACTGTTCTTTACTCCATGGGATTTCGGCGGTTAGAGCGGGCGGCTGTTCTCAGCATCCGTCCGCTCGCTTTGATCGCTCATTTTAGATTGCATGCAACAAGCCGATATTAACCATTGGAGTTTCTTTAGCGATTATGTTTGACGTTAATTTACCATATTTACGAAGGCGGACTTCCCGCCGTGTTTACGCGATCGAATTAACCGAGAGGCAATGTACCGCCGTTAGAGTGACGCATGGTCACGGTCTAGACCGGCGAGACCAACGTTCCTTCGGCCAGCCACGTGTCACAGGGAGTTTATTTATGAAGAATCTGCTTGCTCGTTTCGCTAAGGACGAGTCCGGCGCTACCGCCATCGAATATGGACTGATTGCAGCCGGCATATCGCTTGCGATCATTGCCGTCGTCAACGGAATCGGCGGCAACCTCAACACCAAATTCTCTAGCATCAACACCTCGCTTAAGTAATTCGTTGTTTGCTGACGAGCAAAAAGGCCTCGGTATTACCGAGGCCTTTTTTTCGTTTGTATAAGCTGGCTTGCAAGTGATCGGAACCTCCCTGATACATGGGTCCCAATAAGTTAAAGAGTGCCCATCGTTTCATATGGATCGCCATTGTTGTCGGCAGAGCGGCCATGAGCAGGCGCGGCGAGCGATAGGGAAGAATTAACACCGCCGCCTTAACTTCGCCGCTCATGAGCGACGAGGTCATCCGCAGCGCGGCTAAACCCTTCCCGGCGCGGGCGACGCTGCCCTGGCTGATGAGTGCGGGCGTATATGTCCTGCTGCTAACGCTCGGGCCGCGGCTACTGAACGATGCGGATAGTTTTTCTCATATCGCGGTTGGGCGTTGGATCATGGCACATGGCGCCGTGCCTGCGAGCGACTCGTTTTCCTTCTCCATGTACGGCGCGTCCTGGATCGCCTTCGAATGGTTGTCGGAAGTCATCTACGCGGCGATGTATATGTGCTCCGGCTGGGCTGGCGTGGTGGCGCTGGCGGCGGCCGCGACCGCACTCGCCGTCGGTCTGCTGACGCGCTTCTTGCTGCGCGAGCTTTTACCGACACCGACGTTGCTCATCGTCGTAGCGGCGGTGATACTGTTGGCGCCGCACATGCTGGCGCGGCCGCACATGCTGACGCTTCCGATTATGGTGGCCTGGGCAGCGGCGCTGGTGCGCTGTATGGACCAACGTGCGTCCCCACCCTATTTGGCGCTGCCGCTGCTGGTGCTGTGGGCCAATCTGCACGGCAGCGTGGTGCTAGCACTCGGACTGATTGGGCCGGCGGTGCTCGAGGCGCTGGATGATAAGCGCAACGAATGGCCGCGCGTGCTGCTATGCTGGCTGCCGTTCACGGCCCTGGCGGTCGCGGCGTGCTGCCTGACACCCTACGGGTCGGCCCCGCTGCTGATGCCGCTCACGACGCTCGGCCTCGGAGATGCGCTTAGTTGGATCACGGAATGGCGGCCGCAGGATTTCAGCCATCCCGGCACTTTCGAGCTGCTGTTGCTGGCGGGTATCTTCGCGCTGTCGCGCGGCATAACGCTGCCGGTAGTGCGGGCGCTGGTGGTGGTCGGCCTGATACATTTTGCGCTGGCGCAGGTGCGCAACGCGGACCTGCTGGCCATGCTGGTGCCGATCTATCTGGCGGCGCCGCTGGCGCGGCAGCTTGGCGCGCGGGCCGAGAATGATGCGGCTGGTTCGGCACGCGGCGTGAATCTGATTGTACTGGGCGTGATGATCGTGGCGACCGGGCTCGTGCTGGGCCGCGACATACGGCCGGCGCCGCAGAACACACCGGCGGCGGCCGTCGCTAGTGCCGATCTCGCCAAGGCGGGACCCGTGCTCAACGATTATTCGTTCGGTGGCTATTTGATCTTCGCCGGCATTCCCACGTTCATTGACGGCCGCGGCGAATTGTTCGGCGGCCCGTTCATCGCGCGTTACAATCGTGATATTTCGCTGGCCGACCTCAACGATTTTCTCAAGCTGCTCGACCAGTACAAATTCGGCGCGACGCTGCTTGAGCCGAACACGCCGGCCGTCGCGCTGCTCGACCGCCTGCCGGACTGGCAGCGCGTCTACAGCGACGACGTCGCGGTGGTGCACAAGCGCCGCGATGCGCCGAAGCAATAGCTCAGCCGAAAATAACTCAGGCGGTGCCAGAAGCCCGTGCGCAACGTGACTCTCTCATGAGCGTGAGCGTCATGAAGGTGGTAACACTCGCGGCAAGCAGGAAGGTTGGGGACGCGTTCCACCCGGGATCGGCGAGGAGCAGATAGGAGAAGAGTCCCACCGTCGATGCGGCGAAGCCGAGCCAGGCAAATTTCGAAAAGCGAAATCCACGCTCGCCGGGCCAAAAGTCAAGCACGAGGTAGAAGCCAAGCAACGTGTTGCAGAGCGCGGCCGGCAGCAAGCCCATGACGATGCCGTACTCGAACCCGAGATAGGACAACACGCCGTCGACCTGCGCGATCACCGCGAGCGGCAGGTAGCGCATATTAAGGCAGGCGAGGGCGATGGACGCGAGTTCGAACGCGTAGAAGTAGCGGTCGTGCATCTTCGGGAGCAAATAGGGCATGAGCATGAGAGATGCGCACGCGGCCAGCAGAATGAAATCCGGCCCCTCTTGCCTGGAACGTAGGATGAAAACCGACAGGGCAATGCCGCCCGCCGCCGCAAGCACCAGGCCGACGGCGACTCCGATCGCGTAGGGCGCGCCTCCAGCGAACACCCAGATGTTCGCGGCATTCATGGTGAGGCGATGAAAGGTATCAGCCTGATCCAGATAGACCCTGAGCACCGAGACCAAGGGTCTGCCGGCGAGGGAAACGGGAATGGCGAGGACCACATAAACCACGGGAACGGCGGCGAGCCACGCCCAGTGAAGCTGGCGGCGAAGCATCATCCCCAGCACGAACGGCCCCAGGAACACGCCCTGGGCCTTCACCGAGAACGCCACTGCGAAGGGCAGAACGCCGTTTCGGTCCTGCATGAACAACGACATGGACAGCAGCGTGAAGAAAGTCCATATCGAATCGGCCTGCCCCCACACAGCGCCGTTGAAGATCACCGTCGGTGCAAGCCAAACACCGCAGAAGGCCAGCGAAGCGCGCAATGGCACCTGTGTAGCCTGCCAAACAATCTGAGCCACCACGATCGCGCAACCGAACTCGAATACCGCCGAGATAGCCTTCACCAGAGAAAGTGGTTGGCCCGACCCATCAAATTGGGCCGCGATCAGCAAAAGATAGTTGTAAAACGGCGTGTAGTTGGTGAAAGCCTCGCCCAGCCCGCCAACGCCGTGATCCCGAGCGAAGGCATACCAGGGGATCAGGTATTGAACGGCGTCGGTGGTGGCGTGCTCCCGAACGAGGTAACGGAGCGCGAGGCCCACACAAGCGCACCCGGCGGCCACGGCGATCGCAAGCCGCCGACTCGCGTCCGGCGTCTTGTCTGGACTAAAGGAATGACCAGACCCGCGGGGCGCGCCAATCCAGGCAATGTCTTTGATGCTCGAAATCGTTGGCCTCTCTCGACGGCGTGGCGGCGGTGCATAGGCGGCGCGATGCGCCCAAGAAATAACTCAGCCGAAAAATAGCTCAAACAGTCCCGAAGGCGGCGTATTGCGCGCCGAGCGGCACATTGCCTAGAGCGTTTTCGATGCGGCGGGCGGATCTCGCTTCCCAAGGCAACAGTAGGAAATAGCGCGCGCCTATCTCGCGCAAGCCGCCGGCCGCCATTAATTGCCGTGTCGTTCCGGCACCGAGCAAGACGGCGTCGCGGTCGAATTCGCAGCGCGAAACGGCAAGGCGGGTCAGCGGATTGAGCGGATTGTGCTCGATGACGCATATCAGTCCCCCGGGCCGCACCACCCGCCGCATCTCGCTCGTGAAATGCGCCCATTCGGCGGGCGCGACGTGGTGCATCACGCAGATCGCGGTCACCAGATCGAAGCCGGCGTCGTCGAAGGGAAAGCTCCGGCCGTCGAAGGCGCGGTAGTCGACGTCGCGGTTGTCGGCGCGCGCCTGCGTAATGCTGGCCGAGGACACGTCAATACCGCTCAGGCGGCCGACCATGCCGCGCAGCAAGGGATGAAAGCTGCCGACGCCGCAGCCGACATCTAGCATCGCGGGCTGTTCCGATCCGAGCCGCGCGGCGATCAATTCGCGCAGCAAATCAGCCTTGGCGCGCATGAAGAAACTGTGCGGCAGGCCGGAGAAGTCGATCGAGGACTGGACCACCTCGCGGTAGTTGCTTCGATAACTGTCGAATAATACGGCCATGCGGACACGCTTATTCGTGTACGGCGTGGATCGCGGGACGCGCCGGCGCGACCTCGTTGCCCACAAAGCCGACGCGCTTCTGCACTACATAGAGCGGGCGGTGCTTCACCTCGGCATGGATGCGGCCCACATATAGTCCGACGATGCCGGTCATCAGCATGTTCATGCCGCATAGCAGCGACACGATGACGATGGTCGAAGACCAGCCGGCAACCAGATGGCTGTCGTTGCTCATCCACAACACCAGCACCCAGCCGCCATAGAGCAGCGCCAAGCTCGATACCACGAGTCCGCACCAGATCGCCAGTCGCAACGGCACGTCGGAAAAGCCGAGCGCCGCGTTCAGAGCGAGTCGCACCATCTTGAAGAGTGGATATTTGGTTTCGCCGGCGGCGCGCTCAAGGCGATGAAAAGTTACTTCAGTCTGCCGGAAGCCGAGCCAGGCGACCATGCCACGCACGAAGCGATCCTGCTCCGGCATCTGGCGCAGCGCGTCGAGCACCTTGCGGTCGATCAGCCGGAAATCGCCGACGTCGGCCCGGATGCCGACCGAGGACATGCTGCCGAGCATCCGATAGAACAAATGGGCGGTAGTGCGCTTGAATCGGCTTTCGCCCGCGCGCGACAGACGACGCGCATGAACGACGTCGTAGCCTTCCTTCCATTTGGCGATCAATTGCTCGACGATTTCAGGCGGATCCTGCAGGTCGGCGTCCATGACGATGATCGCATTGCCTTGCGCCGTGTCCATGCCGGCGGTGATGGCGACCTGATGGCCGAAGTTGCGCGACAGGCCGATATAGCGGAAGCGCAGGTCGCGCTTGGCAAGGGCCTGCAGCACTAAGGGACTGGAATCGGTGCTGCCGTCGTCGACAAAGATCGCCTCCGCAGGCTCTGAAAGCCGGGTAAGCAGCAGATCGAGCCGGCGCAGCAGTACCGGTAGCACGGCTTCCTCGTTGAACACGGGGATGACGATGCTGTAGCTGATAGGCTCGAAATCGGTCGTCATATGGGCGGTTCCACCCCGTTGAACGGCCGGAAGTCTAAACACTGATAGTTAAAGCGACCTTGCCGCAACCATGACGGAAGGCCCATATTCGCGCCGTTTTCGCCGGTTTCCGTGGTGAACCTACGGCACGCGGCGGATCTTATAGAGAACAAAGCGCGCGGACCTCTCCAATTCCTCCAGAAGGTCGGGCAGCGGATTCGCGACGTGGGGCCCAAGCACGTACAGATAGTCGTAATCCCGGTACCAGGTGCGGACGAAAGGCGGAATGTCCGAGGACGTTTGACCCGCCGCGATCGCGGTAAGCAGGCGTATCGGCATCGGCCCGCCATAGGGGATGGCGAGACGCTGGACGGCGTCGCGCGCCTGCACCGGTTGCTTGCCCACCGCGGTGAACAGGTTCGGCACAAAGGCGTTGGCGTAATGCACCGCCAGCGTCGGCGCATAAAACATCGGATACTGTGTGAGGTCATTAAACGGCGGGTCCTCGCCTTCGCCGCTACCGCCAACCAGCACCCGCGAACCGCGCTCGATCTTGTGGAACGAGGCGATGATAGCAGCATAGTCCGCGCGGTAGGATAGCCAGACCACATATACGACGGCCAGATTGGCGACTGTGATGGCGCTGACAGCGGTGAGTGCCGCCATTATCCATCGCCGGCTGGGCAGTGACAGCGAGCAGAAAGCCGGAAGGATCAAAGCCACCGCAGGGATCACGCGCAGGTCGGCGAACGAGGTGCCGAACAGGCTCGACGGGATCGCCAGATAAAGCAGCGCAAAGCCGATCGCGAGCCAAATCCCGAATGGCTCCAGCCTCAGGACGCCGCGCCTGGCCGCGACAAACAGCGAAGCCATCAGCGCCAGCGCACTCGCCGCCGACACCGTCAAATTGTAGCCGTTCATGATGCGAAACAGCCAGATTGGCTTGAATTCAAGAAACCAACTCGTGCCCTCGCTGCCGATTGAGCCAGCGGTCAATTGCATGATCCTGAGCAACGCCACCGCCGGAATTGCGAACAGCACAAGCCGCAACATAACCTCGCGATACGGCACCTTCCGGTCGCAGGTGCGCCACAATTCGTAGAACCCCAGCGTCGCCCCATAGACGCCCAGCGAAAAGAAATGCGCCGTAAACAGCGCCGCGACGAAAACCGCGTTGACGACGAAACGCAGTGGCCACGCGTACTCCGCCAGCATCAAGTAGACGGCGATGCCCCAAAGCGCGACGCCCAGGCCGAATTCGAAATTGACGAAGCCCCAGGTAAACGGCAGACAATAGAGAAACATTAGCGCCGCGAAGCCAGAGAAATGTACATACCCCTTCACCACCCGTTCGAGCATCAGCGCGCCGCCGACGATCAATAGTTGGCTCAGCAGTAGAAACAGCCGCGTGGCATTTTCGACGCTGATTAGCCGCGCCATCTGTGGGATCAGCAAATCCATCGCGAGGTTGGGGTAGAGTGCCCAGACCACCTCGTAATATGGGTTGGCGTTGGGCATGCTGTTCTGGCTCAAAATGTACATGCGGGCGAGGTGATTGGGATAATCGACCATCGCTGGAACCGGCGTCAGTAGCGTAGGAAGAAGCGAGGCGGCGGCCAGAAGCGCAAAAACAATAATCGCTGCGGACCGGTACGAACCGGGCCGCGCCGAGGAGGTCGCGACTTGCCAATCGGAGGAAACCATTTCATCGGACCGCTGAATCGGAGTTTATTCCCCGGCGACTGCAGATCGAATCGGCCGACCAGTAACTGCGCCATCACTAGCAAAATCCGATCCATTATTGAGAGTTTTTGTCATACGCCGGTAAAGAGATTTACAACAGGCTCACGGTAAAGCCACAACTGCAGCAGTTTCTTTGGGCCACTAACCTTTGGACGCCGAAAATTAGATTCTGCCATATTGATGGCCGCCAAGGGCAGGTCGTGAGATGACGACACCAAGGCGCCAATCGCGAGATGGAGAGCCGCCGCCAAGTTCCGCGCGGTTGCTGTGAGCAGCACTTCGTTCTGGCACACAATCCGCGGGAGGTGTTACTGCGTCAGAAATCTATATGCGACAATCAGAGCCACCAAGCTTGCGAAAATCAGCAGTGCCGGAAGGGATTTTCGGATCATTGGCCTCGTCGAATGGCGCGCAGCCGATAGTCCGGGCTGAGGTTCAGGCCGTCTCTGAAGCGGCACGACTTTGCCCTTTGTCGTTGCGCTGCGAGTTTTTGGTTCCGGCGCCGCGCCCGCGCCTCCCATCTCACTGTAATAAGCGCTGTAGACCTCGCGAACGGCCAGGGCGGTAGACTCGGCCTCGCTCATCGTCTCGAGCCGGGTTCGATAGTTAGTAAGAAAGCCCTGTGCGTTTGGCGGAAGATCATCGAAACCACCGAGCTTGGCCATCATGAGCCAAGTGGCAAAATCCGCCTCGGCTTTGGCGTGGGCTTTCCTGGCAATGCTGGTGTTGGAGCTAGAGGACATGGTGGTCCGTTTGGTTCGTCCGCCCAAACTCGTCAACGTTCATGGCGATCGTTGGACAGTCCGCATGTCCCGGTTCGACACTTTTTCGGACATCAAAAGCGAACGCAGCGAGGTCTGCGTTATAAGCAAAAGCAGACGAACTGTCGAATGAGAGCGACCGGCTGAAATGGGAAGTCGGAAAGTTCCTGAGTGCTTTCCGCACGGACTGATCTTATTTTGGGGTGGCATAACCGCTGGTGACCTTGACCGCTCCCAAGACTGCGGGCGCGCCTGCTTCGCGATAGACGTCTCGCCTAACGATCCGCGCAGGTTCGAATCGATCCTCCGCAACCGGTGCCGCATTCATTGGGCTTGACAACGTGTCCCACGTAGATACTTTAAGCTTAAAGTAATAATGGGTTAGCGTGATGCGATTGGTGTGTATCGGCGGCGGTCCGGCCGGGCTCTATCTGGGTCTCTGATGAAGCGCCTGCGCGCATCGGCATCACCGCGGTGAACCGGGCGAGGCAATATCTGTCCGCCAAGGGACAATAAGAAACCAATTTGGCCCGCGTTGCCGCGGCCGCCCAATGAACGGAGGAGGCGACCGATGAGTTCAGTTGCAAAGGTTATCAGGCGCGAGTGGCTGGACTGGCCGTTCTTCGAGCCGCATCATCGCACGATTGGCGTGGCGCTCGACCGTTTCGTGCAGTCGGGGGCGATTGATGCGATCGACCACGGCGATGTCGACAGCGCCTGTCGCAAGCTCGTGCGCGCCATGGGCGAGGTAGGGTTGCTCGATTGCGCCGTTGCAGCGCCTGATGGGGATGCGGGGACGATCGATTCCCGCTCCATCTGCTTGTCGCGCGAGTCGCTTGCCTATGCCGACGGTCTTGCCGATTTCGCCTTTGCCATGCAGGGGCTTGGCTCGGGAGCGATCGCGCTCGGCGGCTCCGCCGAATTACGCCAGGCTGTGCTGCCGAGGGTTCGTTCGGGCGAATGGCTTGCGGCCTTTGCGCTGTCGGAGAAGGAAGCGGGGTCGGACGTCGCCGCGATGTCCTGCACCGCGCGCCTCGATGGCAACGACTACATCATTGACGGCGAGAAGACCTGGATATCAAACGGAGGGATCGCCGACGTCTACACGCTGTTCGCGCGAACAGGGGAGACGCCGGGAGCCCGCGGTATCTCGGCCTTTGTCGTGTTTCCTGATGATCCTGGCTTCGGCATAGCTGAGCGCATCGATGTCATGGCCCCGCATCCGCTGGCGACGTTGCGTTTTACGGAATGCCGGATCCCGGCAACCCGCCGCCTCGGCGCGCCGGGTGGAGGGTTCAAGCTCGCGATGCAGACGCTTGATATTTTTCGCGCGTCGGTCGCAGCCGCAGCCCTTGGCTTTGCCCGGCGCGCGCTCGACGAAGCGCTGTCGCACGCGCGCAGCCGCGAGATGTTCGGCGGGACTCTCGGAGATCTTCAACTCACGCAAGCTGCGCTCGGCGATATGGCGACCGACACCGACGCCGCCGCGCTCCTGACCTACCGCGCGGCCTGGCGTCGCGACACTCAAAGACTTCCGACGACACGTGAAGCCGCGATGGCGAAGCTGATGGCCACCGAGACCGCGCAGCGCGTCATTGATCGCGCCGTCCAGATGTTCGGCGGTCGCGGTGTTCGCAAGGGAGAAGTCGTCGAAAGCCTCTATCGCGAAATCCGGGCGCTGCGCATCTATGAGGGTGCGACCGAAGTCCAGAAGCTGATAGTTGCGCGTGAACTTTTGAAGCCGCGCTGAGGAGGGCGTGACGTGCTGCTGCAGGAAGTCGGCTGGAATGACCTGTTCGCTTGGTTCGAATCCTGCCACTCCGACCATAAAATAATTAGGCGTTTTGCCTTTTCTCCCGAGCGCTTTCAAGGTCAACCCCCGAAACCCGGGGCTTGGCTTTTTGCCCTTGGCTATCGGGGCTTTGCGTACTGCTGATTGGTCTGAACCGACCATTCGAAGGCCTCGTTGAGCCGCTCCTGAGGCGCTGTGAAGATCGGCCCTTCAGCCAGCGCGACGAAGTGAACCACCGATACGATGTGTCCCGGCTTTACGGCAATAGCGCCCGCGCGGCCACTAGATCACCGCGGCTCATGGCTTGATCGACGGGTGCTACTGAATTCCGAATGACGAGTTCGGGGTTCAATACCACCCGTCTGTTTTCGATCGGCGCGCCATGGATCATGGCAACCAGAATCTCGGCCGCGTGTTTGCCAAGATCGGCGGTGGGCGTGCGAACGGTTGTCAGCGCTGGCGCGATGCTGTCCATGAAGGGCATGTCATTCATGCCGATGATCGAGATGTCGATCGGGCACCGGATGTTGCGCGCCTCCAGATGCCGCAAGGCGCCGACAGCCAACATGTCATTCGCCGCGACGATCGCTGTTATTCCTGCTTGCCCGCAGAGAAGCGTACGGCAGGCGATTTCGCCGTCCTCGATCGTGAACTCCTTCCCGTAGGCGACGGCGGCGGTGACGCCCTGTTTCGCCAGCGAGCGGCAGGCACGGCGAAAACCGCGGCAGCGGTAGTAACCGGTCGAGACGTTCTGCGGGCCGGCAATGTGCGCGATATGTCGGTGGCCGAGCCCGGCCAAGTGATGCACCGCGATTTCCATGGCTTTCGCATCGTCAACGCGCACGCTAGGCACGAATTCGTTCTCCGGATCGCGAAACACCGCCACCGTCGGAATGCCGGCGTCAAGGCAAGTGGCGATGATCGGATCGTTGCGGAAGAAGGTAGCGACGATCAAGCCGTCGACCCCTTGGCCGATAAAGCGATCGATCAGCGCGGCCTGGCGCGCAGGGTAATTGTCCGTGTTGCCGACGAGGGTAACGTAGCCGATCTCCGCAAACCGGTCCTCGATCGCGCGCATGATCGGCGGATGGACGGGGTCGCCCAGGTTCGACACGATCACGCCGATGGTGCGCGAGCGCTGGGTGCGCAATCCCGAGGCCAGCGCATTGGCGCGATATCCGAGTTCCTGAACGCAGGCCGCCACGCGCTCGACCATTTCCGGGGAAATCAGATGCCGCTTCTCGGGGTTCAGAGCGCGCGAGACGGTCGACCAATGCACGCCCGCCCGCTTCGCCACGTCGATGATGGTCACACGCGACGCGCGGTCCTTGATCGTCGTCTTGGGCGTCTTCCTCCGCGGCATTCAGGATCCATCTCGATCTTGTGTTTTCAGCATAGCGAAATTTGGTTGCAATGGCACGCGAAGTTCATTCGGCGGTGGAAACGCCCACGAAATGTCCGCGTTGACAAACGTGTGCATGAACACCTACGATCTGTCTTGAGGAAACACAAGATCGCCCAACACGGTCGTCTAAAGGCAAGAAAATGGCGCGCACCTTAATCCGGTCGGCAACGATCCTGACCATGGACGATCGTCTCGGCGATATTGCTGGCGGCGACCTGTTGGTCGACGGCGATCGGATCGCTGCTATCGGCCGCGACATCACTGCCGCCGATGCGGATATCATCGAAGGGCGCGGCAAGATCGTCATTCCAGGCCTGATCAATGCCCACATGCACACTTGGCAGACGGCGCTGCGCGGCTTTGCGTCCAACTGGACGCTTCTGGAATATTTCCGGCGCATGCACGCCGGTCTCGCCACCGTGTTTCAACCTGAAGACATCTACATTGCGACGCTGGTAGGTGCGCTCAACCAGATCAATCATGGCGTCACGACGCTGGTCGACTGGTGTCACAACAATCCGACGCCCGCGCACACCGATGCCGCCATCCGCGCATTGTTGGAGAGCGGCATTCGCGCAGCGTTCTTTCACGGCTCACCCAAGCCCGACCCAAAACCAGGACAGCCTCATTTTTCGGAAGTGCCGCATCCGCGGCAGGAGGTCGAGCGGCTGTTGGAAGGTCCCCTTGCGGACCGCGGCGGACGCGTGACGCTCGGCCTTGCGATTCTGGGGCCGCACTATTCGACGCTGGAAGTAGCGCAACACGATTTCCGTCTGGCGCGTGAGTTCGGCCTCGTTGCCTCGATGCATCAAGGCGGCGGTCCGGCCAAGACGCCCGGCGGCTGGGAGAAGCTGATCGAGCTGGACCTTGTTGGCCGCGGCATCAACATAGTCCATGGCAACAATCTATCCGATGCACTGTTGCAGCGTCTGGTCGATCTCGGGGCGTCGTTTTCGATCACGCCGGAGAATGAAATGATCCAGGGCCATGGCTGGCCCATCACCGGGCGGCTTTTGAGACTTGGTGCGCGGCCTTCCATTGGCGTCGATCTGGAATCCGTGCTCTCGGGCGATCTTCTCAGCGTATCTCGTGTGGCCCTTTCGACGCAGCGGGCGCTCGACAATGCTGAAGCGCGCGGCGCGACCGGCACCATCCCGGAGACGACGACCATTCCGGTGCGCGAGGCGCTGCGCTGGATCACGGTCGAGGGCGCTCGCATGTTGGGACGCGAGGACCACGTCGGGTCGCTTGCGCCGGGTAAACTCGCCGATCTCGTCATGATCGATGCCGACGCGCTCAACCTCGTTCCCGTTCACGACCCGGTAGCTACCGTCGTGATGCAGACGGGTCTTGCCAATATCGAGGCGGTGATGATCGGCGGAGTCTGGACGAAGCGAGGTGGGCTGCTCTCATTCGAAAATATGGCAAGGCGCAGGCATGAACTCGCGCAATCAGGGGCACGGCTGGTGCGCGCGATCGAACAGCAGGGAAGGGCAGCGTAAAGATGATAACGAAATCCGATGACATCGCGTGGCTTGGCGTCGGCAAGATGGGCCTGCCGATTGCGGGGCTGATCGCCGGCGCCGGCTATCGTGTCACGGCGTTTGACGTCAGCGCCGATCGAATGGCGGCCGCGCGTCGGCAAGGCCTTGCTGTTGCCGCGTCAGCGATCGAGGTCATAAACAGAAAGGCAGTGATCTTCACCTCCCTGCCTGACGACAAAGCGATACGCGATCTCTTGCTCTCCAAAGGGCTGCTCGACGCCATCGCGCCTCAGTCGATCCTGATCGAGACCAGCACCGTGAGTGCCGAGATTTCCGCGGAACTGGCCAAGGCTGCGCGCGAGCACAAGATCGATTACTTGCGTCTGCCGGTGTCCGGAAGTGCTAGCATCGCCCACACCGGCGCGCTGACCTGCTTTGTGTCGGGTCCAAAGGCGGCCTTCGAACGGGTAAAGCCTCTGTTGGCTTCATTCACGCGGGCGCAGACCTATCTCGGCCAAGACGAGCAAGCCCGCTATGCCAAGCTCGCCGTCAATCTGATGATCGCCGTCTCGGCCGGCATGATGGCGGAGAGTCTTGCACTGGCGCGAAAGGGCGGCATCGGCTGGCAGGATATCCTTCAGGTGCTCGACGACAGCGCCGTGGCATCACCCATGGTGAAGTACAAGACCCCGCCACTCGCCAGGCGCGATTTCGAATCGACCTTCTCCTGCCGCCAGATGGCCAAGGATCTCGATCTCATCCTGGGGGCGGGGCATTCGGCTGGCGTTCCGCTTCAGCTCGCGGCGCAAGTGCGCGAGACGTATGGTTCGCTGATCGCGCAGGGTGACGGTGATGCCGACTACATCGCGACGGTGCGTCATCTGGAGCGGTTGTCCGGGCTCGGCGATCCCTAGCTGCTCGCCATAGATCAAAACGCGAAAGCCGACCGGTAGAGTCGGCAACTCGTAAGACACGAATTTGGGAGGAACTGGATGGGCCCGCGGGTCAACGCAACTGCCTTCGTCGATCGTATGGTCGGCATGATGGGCGAACGCGCGACCGTAGCGCGCGACGTGCTCGAACAGCATGGACGAAGCGAGGCCTATCACGGTTTGCTGCCGCCGGACGTCGTCGTCTTTCCGGAGACCACGCGTGAAGTGGTCGAAATCGTCAGGCTCTGCGCTGATCTTCGCTTGCCGATCGTTCCATTCGGCGCCGGCACGTCGCTCGAAGGCAATACGGCTGCTGTCGAAGGCGGAGCCGCGATCGATTTCTCCCGGATGAACAAGGTGCTCGCGGTGAACGCCGGTGACATGGACGTCGTCGTGCAGCCGGGTATCACGCGCAAGCAGCTCAATGCGCAACTACGCGACACCGGGCTGTTTTTTCCGATCGATCCGGGCGCCGATGCATCGATCGGCGGTATGACCTCGACTCGCGCTTCCGGCACGATGGCCGTGCGCTACGGCACCATGAAGGACAATGTCATGGCGCTGGAGGTCGTGCTGGCGGACGGCCGCCTGATCCGTACCGCCAAACGCGCGCGCAAATCGGCGGCGGGTTACGACCTGACCCGGCTGTTCGTCGGCGCGGAAGGCACGCTTGGGGTCATCACCGAAGTCACAATGAAGCTTCATCCGCTGCCGCAGGCGATGTCGGCTGCGGTCTGCAGCTTCGACAGACTGGGCGACGCGGTGGACACGGCCATCGCCGTGATCCAGTCGGCCATTCCGGTCGCGCGGGTCGAACTGGTCGACGACGTCATGATGCGCGGTATCAATCGTTATTCGAAGCTGGGCTATCGTGAAGCGCCGACGCTGTTCTTCGAATTTCACGGTTCGCAGGCCAGCGTAACCGAACAGGCGGAAGCCGCGCAGGCACTTGCGGCCGATCATCACGGCCTCGGTTTCGAGTGGGCCCGCGCGGCGGAAGATCGCAGCCGGCTGTGGCACGCCCGTGACAACACGCTTTACGCTGGAATGGGTTTGCGGCCGGGTGCGCGTGCCTTGATTACCGACGTCTGTGTGCCGGTCTCTCGTCTCACGGAATGCCTGACCGAGACGCGCGCAGATGCCGATGCGAGCGGGTTTATTGCGCCAATCGTCGGCCATGTCGGGGACGGCAACTTCCACATGCTGATCCTGATCGATCCCACTGATACCGACGAGGTGGCACGGGCGAAAGCGCTGCATGCGCGGATGGTTGCGCGTGCCATCGCCATGGATGGCACCTCGACCGGCGAACACGGCATTGGTCTTGGAAAAATTCCTTATCTTGCCGATGAACTCGGTGAAGCGGTCGACGTGATGCGCAGCATCAAGGCCGCGCTCGATCCGCAAGGGTTGATGAATCCGGGCAAGATTTTTTCGCGCGGAGCGCGCGCATGAGCGCGGCGTTGCCGATCGACAAAAATACCCCGCGAGACAGTTCGCCACCGCCTCTCCTGGAGTTGCGCGGCATCTGCAAGGCGTTTCCTGGCGTCAAGGTACTGGACGACGTGTCGTTCGCCATCTGGCCTGGCGAAGTCCACATGTTGCTTGGCGAGAATGGCGCGGGCAAATCGAGCCTGATGAAGGTGCTGTGCGGAGCCTATCGGGCAGATGCCGGCGAGTTCTTTCACCACGGCAAGAAGGTCGTGATCGCCTCCAGCGCTGACGCGCGGCGTCTCGGCATCGCCGTGATCTTCCAGGAATTCTCCCTCGTCCCATATCTCGATATCTCGCAGAATATTTTCCTGGGTCGCGAGCCGAAGGGGCGAATTCCCGGCACAATCGATCGCCGCAAGCTAAACCGCAACGCGCGGCAGGTGCTCGAAAATATCGGCTTCGATATCGACCCAACGGTAATCGTTACGAAGCTTGGCGTCGCACAGCAGCAGATGCTCGAGATTGCAAAGGCCGTCAGTCAGAACGCGCGCATCCTGGTGATGGACGAGCCGACGGCGGCGCTCTCGGATCGTGAGACCGAGCTTCTGTTCGGGCTGATCCGCCGGCTGAAGGCCGACGGCGTTGCCATCGTCTACATTTCACACCGGATGGCCGAAGTCTTTGCGCTCGGCGATCGCATCAGCGTGCTTCGCGATGGCCGCCGGGTCGGCGAAGTCGATCCTTCTCGCACCACGCCCGACGAACTGGTGCGGATGATGGTCGGCCGGTCCGTGGACATGACCTATCCGCGGACCTTCGCAGCCGCGCCTGGAAAGACGCTTCTCGAAGTGAGGGGGCTTTCCGCGGCAACCGGAATTTCCGATATCGACCTCGTGGTGCGCGAAGGCGAGATCGTCGGCCTCTGCGGCCTTGTTGGTTCGGGGCGCACGGAGGTGGCGCGTGCGATTTTCGGCGCCGACCCGGCAAGCGCGGGAAAAATCATTTTTGACGGCCGCGAAAAGAACGGCGGCCCGGACGAAGCGGCCCGGCTCGGCGTAGCGCTCATTCCCGAGAACCGAAAGAGCGAAGGCCTCGCGCTGATGCGTTCGGCCGGCGACAATCTGGTGCTCTCGGCTCTGAGCAAGCTGTTTCCGGGCGGCCTGTTTGAGCCGCGACGTGCGCGGCGCGTTTCGGACGATTTGATCGCCAAGCTGCGCATCGTCACGCCGAGTGCGCGTCAGACGGTTGCGTTCCTCTCGGGCGGCAATCAACAGAAGGTCGTGATCGGCAAATGGCTCGCCGCCGGTGCCAGGCTATTCATCTTCGACGAGCCGACCCGCGGGATCGACGTCGGCGCCAAGGCGGAGATCTTCGCGCTGATCGACCGGCTGGTTGCCGGCGGCGCTGCCGCGCTGATGATCTCGTCTGAGCAAGCCGAAATCTGCCACGTCTGCGACCGCGCCTATGTGATGCGCGAGGGGCGCATTGCCGGCGAGCTGGCGCGCGCCGAACTCACGGAAGAGAACATCGTGCGGTTGGGGATGCATCATGGCTGAAATTGCCCCCGCGATTTCCGCCAATCCGCTGCTTAGGCTGCCGGGTGTGGCGATCGTGCTCGCGCTGCTGGTCGTGGCCTTTGCCGTCGCAGCCCCCGGCTTCCTGTCGCCGACCAACGTCTCGAACGTGCTGGTCCAGTCCACCTTGTTGTTGCTGCTGTCGTTGCCGATGACGCTGGTCATCATGACGGAGGGGCTCGATCTTTCGATGGGCGCGGTG
>Ga0210396_10002119_pt1 | contig 20490 bp, 23 predicted proteins | sample IncBWH17OmetaG_FD_155466 | JGI IMG/M metagenome (GOLD analysis project Ga0210396, IMG submission 155466) | Forest soil microbial communities from Barre Woods Harvard Forest LTER site, Petersham, Massachusetts, United States - Inc-BW-H-17-O ... | reverse complement strand
CCGAGCATTTCGAGGCCGCCGATGACCTGCGCGCCGCTTTCGGCTGGCACATGCGCGCCGGGGCATGGGCGCAATCCCGCGATATCAGGGCCGCGCGCATCAGCTGGCAACGGGCCCGAACGGTCGCCGACCGGTTACCCACCGATGACCCGGGCCGGGCGTCGATGCGGATCGCCCCGCGGACTCTGTTGTGCATGAACACCGTCCGGGTCGCCGGCAGCATCGCCGACACCGGCTTCGACGAACTGCGTGAGCTCTGCAGCGCCGCCGGCGACACGGTGTCGCTGGCGATCGGCATGGGCGGCCTGATGGCGACGCTGGTATTCCATAACCGCTACCGGGAAGCGGCGCGGCTTGCGTTGGACTGCAGCCGGCTGCTCGAGTCGATCGCCGATCCGGCGTTGACGTTGATGTTGCTCGTGGCCCAATCCATGTGGATGGCGGGCCAGGCGGCCGAAGGTCTGCGCTTGGCGCAGCGCGTCATCGACCTGGCCGAAGGCGATCCCACCAAGGGCGCTCTGGGCTCCATCGGGTCACCGTTGGCGATGGCGATCCTCATGCGTGGCAGCTGTCGATATTCCCTCGGTGTTCCAGGCTGGAGGGAAGACCTCGACCAGTCGATCGTGATGGCCCGCAGCGTCGACCCGACGTCCTTTCACATCCCGGTGCTGTATAAGTACCGCTTCGCCGCCCATGCCGGGGCGGTGCTCCCCGACGCGGCGGCTGACCGGGACACCGCCGAAGCGATGGAGATGGCCGAGCATTCCGGCGATGACTTCCAGGTGGATGCCGCCCGGGTGAGCCGCGGCCTTGTACTGATCAATCAGGGCGGTTCGCAACGCGCGGCCGGTTTCGCGCTGCTCGCCCAGTTTCGTGAAGCTAACTTGCGGCATGGGTACGCGAAAAACGTAGTGCGGACTGTCGACACCGAGATCGCCAAGGAGAATGCCAGAATCGGCGATGTCGACGGCGCCGTCGAGTTGGCACGCGTGGTCGTCGACTACACGTTCGACGCGGGCGACGCGCTCTCCCTTGGCGAGGCCGTCAGGGTCTTGGTGGAATCGCTGCTGCAGCGCGGTACGAGCGCCGATCTCAAGGAGGCGCAGGCCGCGACCGAGCGACTGGCAGCGGAGCCGACCGACCCGGGATTCGTCCTGTTCGAGGTTCCGCTGCTGCGGCTGCGGGCTTTGCTGGCGCGGGCTCGCGGCGATGCCGCGACTTATGCGCAGTTCCGGGATCGCTACCGCGACATGGCGAAAACGCTTGGCTTCGAAGGGCATGTCGCCTTGGCCGAGGCGATGCCGTGACGGCGCGTTTCAGTTCGCTGCGTCACCGGCGAGGACATGATTTCTAGCCATCCAATCGTCGATGTAGCTCATAGTGACCGGTAGCGCCGCCCCTGAAAACACCATGTGGTCAGAGCGGGGAATCTCAACGCAGGTCCCGTGCTGGTACCGGGCTGCGGTGCGGCGCACGATTCCGGCTGACACGATGCGGTCACACTCGGCCCCTATCACCAGCACGGGGGCAGTGACCGCCGCGAAATCGACAACGGTGGCCTTCGAAAGCTTTGGCGCGCCAAGGAGCAATTCCCAGACATAGCGCCCGGATTCGCAGACCAGATCGTCATATATCTCCCGGGCGACGTCCTCGGTGTGGGTGTTGGCGATCCAGCGTCGAAACTGCTCGAACGTCGGTGTGCGCCACGGCTTGGTCCAGGGACGTGGCCGTAACAGGTGCGGCACGAAAATGCGCAAGTCTGTGGGGGTTGCACCGAAGATGCCCGCTGCCGGGGCGGGGCATGCCGCCACTAGGCCAGCTTGGCGTGTGCGCGCGGCGATCATCTGCGCAACCAGCCCGCCCATCGAGTGACCAACCAGAAGCGGTGGGGAATCCAGCGAATTCACGAACGCGACCAAGTCGTCGGTGTAGTCGCGAAGGCTCAGGGAGGCAATTTTCATCGCGCCTTCCTGCGAGGGCAGTTCGTGATGTCGCAGCGTCGGGGTGTGCGCCGTGTAGCCCCGCTCTTCGAATGCGGCGCGGGCCGGAGCCAACTGCTCCCCACGGCTCCAGGAGCCGTGAATCAACACGACATGTTTGGCTTCGGCCACGAAACTAAGGATGACAGCTAAGGCGCACGTCTGGTCGAGGGAATGACTGCGTTCGCCGGCTCACGGGACTAGCACGACCTTGCCGACGTTCTCTCGCGCCGCAAGGATCCGATGCGCTTCCGGGGCTTCGGCGAACGGCACCGCGGCGTGCACTACCGGGGCTGCCGTGCCGTCGGAAAGCGCCTCTGACAGTGGTCCTATCCAGGGTTCGAGCGTGCCGCGGTCGTCCCACAGCCGCAGCATGTTGAGGCCGATGACGGTCTTGGAGTCGTTGAGCTGGTTGATCAGGTTGAACCCGCGCAGCATCGCCAGCGCCTGGGGCGCCGCCCGCCGCAGCGACCGCTTTTCGCCTTGTTGCAACGACGAGAGGCCGTAGGCCACCAGCCGTCCGCCCGGACGCAAGAGGTTGAACGACCGCCGCAACGAGGTGCCGCCCAACGCATCCAGCACGATGTCGTACGGTCCCAGGCCTTTCCACCACCCGTCGCGGCGGTAGTCGATGGCGCGGTCGACGCCCAGCGCGGCGAGCTGGCCGTGCTTGCCCGGTGATGCGGTGCCGTCCACGATCGCGCCTCCGGCCTTGGCCAGCTGGACTGCCGCGATGCCGACGCCGCCAGCGGCGGCGTGCACCAGCACGCGCTCGCCGGCGCGCAGCGAGCCGTAACCGTGCAGCGCCGCCCACGCCGTCGCGTAATTGACCGGGACCGCAGCGCCCTGCTCGAAGCTCATCGACTCCGGCAGTGCGACCGTGTCGTCCGCGGAGGCGTTGACGATTTCGGCGTAACCGCCGAATCGCGTTCCGGCCAAGACCCGCTGGCCCACGCGCGCCGGATCGACGCCGTCTCCGACGGCCTCGATCGTCCCGGCCACCTCATAGCCGACGACGCTCGGCACCTTCGGCGCATCGGGGTACAGCCCGACGCGGGCGAGGTGGTCGGCGAAGTTCACTCCCGCCGCGCGCACCGCAATGCGCACCTGGCCGGGCGACGGGGGCGGGGGGTCGGGACGATCCTGCACCTTGAGCACCGACGGGGGGCCGTGCTTGGTGATCACGACTGCGCGCATGACCCCTGGCTACAGGTGACTTGCGACGAATGCTGCGGCTTGAGCGGGCATTCCGGAATGCGGATAAGAGAGGTGTTCCGGGGAGAACATCTCGTCGTGCGTCGGCACCGTAAACAGTGCGCCTGGGCTGCAGATCGGATCGCCGGGCGCACACAGGTCAATGGCTTTAGCCCCGTACCACGGGCTGACCGTGCTTACCGACGCGCCCAGATATCTGTCGGAGGGATTCCCGAAGAGGGCGAGCGCAGCAACGTGATCGGCCTGGTCTGCCGATAGCGTCTCGGGGACGAAGCCCGCTACCGGAGCCTGGGCGATGGTGATTTGATCGATCACGAGCGCGCCCTGGGAGTATCCGCCGAGCACCATCTTGGTGTTGGGGCAATTCGCGATCATGGACTGGACGTGTGCGTTCGCATCACTAGTGCCCGCGTTGACGGATGGCGCGAAATCGTCCGAGGCGGGGTAGTTGACCGGATACACCGCGATGGACTTGCCCCCGACCTGCGAGCGCAGTGAATCGATAAATTCCTGTCCGACCACGCCGACACCGGGGGGCTCCGTGGTGGCACGGGCGAACGTCACCTCAACGTCGGGGCACGGAGCAGCGGACGCGGGGCCGATGCTGAGCGGTGCGCTCAGCAGCGCCATCGAGGTGGCCACCATCCCGGCGGCCAGGCAATGCGGGATTCGGCGAAAGCTCACGTCGTAATGCTGACACATCGTGACGGGCGTTGGGGTTGCTTCCCAGGACGCCGTCGGTCGCTCAGCCGGGCGGTGCGAAGAACTCGAGCGCAATGCCGTCGGGGTCGCGAAAGCTCAAACCCGAGCCGTAGGGCGCGTCCACGATCCCGCCGTGCTGAACACCGAGTTCGTTGAGTCGGGCCATCCGAGTCTCCAACTCCGCACGGTTGGCGCAGCCGAAGCCGACGTGGTCCAGGCCCACCCGGAACTCGCTGAATCGCTCGTCTGGGGCCGATCGCTCGTGCTGGTGGATTCCGAATACCGTGCCGCCGTCGAGCAGCCACACCAGGTGCCGGAAGCCGGCAGCGGTGTGCTCGTCGAGTATCGGGTCGGCGCCGAACAGTGTCCGATACCACGGGCCGCTGATTTTCATGTCGCGCACGGTGATTGCGACGTGGTTGAGTCCCGGGAAGGTCACGGCTGTGGTTTCCTTATCTCCTCGCAGTGTGATCTAGATCGCAATGCCGCATCGATGAGGCGAGCGCCACATTTACTTCGGTCGACTAATTAGTCATGCTTGGTAAATGACTTCTCAGCTGACGCCCGAGCACACCACCTCCCTTCCGGCCAAGACCGATGAAGCCCGCGAGCGCCCTCTGATTCTGCAGCCGTGGTTTGTGATGGCGATACTGAGCATGGCCGCCATCGTGTTGATCATCCTGACCAGCTAATCGTTAGACGATTCGCCAGCCGCGTCGCGCGCGAAACCGCATGTCCCACAGGTAGAGCCGATATCCAAAGATCCACGCCTGGTGTGGGATCAGCCGATCGGCCAGCCGCAGCGCGGCCAGCAGCCACTCGAACCGCCGCTGCTGGGATTCTGCCCACTCGAACCGCATCATCGTGCGGAACTCTGGCGCCAGAAATCCGGTCGTCGCGAACAGGTTGAACGACCCGGCGAGTGCGTGCAGCGGACGCGGCAGGAACGCCATCGTCGCGACCCCATGCAGATGCTCGCGGACCGGTGGATCGATGCGCAAGTCTTCCAGCGAGCGCTTCCAATAGTCGCCGAATGCGACCCGGTCCGGTGGCCACATCCCTTCGCGCACTTGAAGGGTGGTACCCAGTCGTTTGGCGTCGAGGTACACCGCGTCCGCGGTGGCCTCGTCGAGCGGGCCGTGCAGAAACTCGCGCTGGTCGACGAAATAGCGGTACAGGCAGGCGGCCACCCACAGCTGCAGCGCGGGATCGAAGGCGTTGTAGGACACCGGGCTTGACACCGTCGACCTCACTCGCCGGTGCGCGGTGTCGACGGCAGCGCGGATGAGTTCGCGGTCCGACTCGGTGCCGATGGTTGCGACAGCCAAATACGTGCCGGTGGTGCGTGCCCGTTTGAACGGATGCTTATAGACGTTGCCGCTGTCGACGGGGCTTTCCAACACCCCATAGCCGACACCCGGCAACGACAGCTGCATGATCACATTCGCGGCGGGTAGCAACACTGCCGCGGGATTCAGCAGGTCGGCGACCCGGGTGGCGTGCCGCTTCATGGCGGCTCATTCCCACCAGAAAGCCCACCAGAAGGCTCCATCAACCGAGTAGACCACGTGTGAGACGCTGCCGGAGTGTTTGGCGCGACGCGGCATACGCGGGTCGTCGGTGTGCTGGCCGGCTACCTGGCCGACCTCGTGCTGGCCGACCCGCAGGCGGGTCATCCGGTCGCAGGATTCGGCGTCGCGGCAGCGGCGGTGGAGCGGGTCACTTACCGCGACAGCCGGATCGGCGGCGTCGCCCACGTTGGCATCCTGGTCGGCGCAGTGAGCCTGCTCGGCGCCGGGTTGCAGCGGCACGCTCGGCGCGGCGGTCGGCTGTGCTCCGCCGCTGCGACAGCGGTGGCAACGTGGATAGCGCTGGGCGGAACAAGCCTGGCGCGCACCGGCCTGGCGATGGGTGACCTGGTGAGCCGCGACGATGTCGAGGGCGCCAGACGGCTGCTGCCCGCACTGTGCGGCCGCGACCCGGCACTGCTCGACGTCGCAGGACTGACCCGCGCCGCGGTGGAATCGGTTGCCGAGAACACCTCTGACGCCACTGTTGCGCCGCTGCTGTGGGCGACGGTGGGCGGCGTGCCCGCGGTCCTCGGGTACCGCGCCGTCAACACACTCGACTCGATGGTCGGCCACCGCTCGCCGCGCTATGCTCGATTCGGTTGGGCCGCAGCACGTCTGGATGACGCAGCCAACTATGTCGCCGCGCGGGTGACCGCTGCGCTGGTCGTGCTGTGCGCGCCGATCGTCGGCGGATCGCCGTCGGGTGCGGTGCGCGCCTGGGGTCGTGACGCCGCCCGGCATCCCAGCCCCAACGCCGGCGTGGTCGAGGCGGCGTTCGCGGGTGCACTGGGCGTGCGGCTAGGCGGCCCCACTGCCTACCGGTACGAGCTGCAGATCCGGCCCACCCTCGGCGAAGGAGTGCCGCCATCGGTGGCCGACCTGCGCCGCGCGGTGCGGCTCTCGCGGGCGGTGCAGGCGGCGGCGGTGTTGTGCGTGGCCCTCAGCGCCGCCGTCCATAGCGGTCGATGAGTTTCTCTTCGACGGTCGCCGGCGCGGGCTTGTCGGTGGGCTCGCCGGGCTCGCTGGGCTTGGTGGGCGACGTCTGGCTCTTCTCGGCGCGGCGCGCCCGGATCTCGGCATACACGAAATAGCCCAGCAGAATCGGTGCGACGACGCCGAACGTGATCCACTGGATGCCGTAGGACAGGAACGGCCCAGCGTCCAGGTGGGGGAGCCCGATTACCCCGAGCCCGCCGGGCTGGTTGTCGACCAATTGCAGGTATGACCCGGCCAGCGGAACCCCCATGAACGTCGCTATCTGGCTGACGTCGATCGAATACACCTGCCGCACACCGTCACTGATAAATGACTGCTTGTCCAGCACCGGCTGTTCGGAATCGCGCAGGCGCGCCATGATAGTCACCGTCTCGTGCGGAGCCGGGGGAATCGACGGTAGCCGCGACCCCTGCTCGGGCCGCACGTAGCCCCGGTCGACCAAAACGCTGGGGCCGCCGTCGACCATGAACGGGACCAGCACCTCCAGCGCCGGATCCCCGTCGGCCACCCGCAACCGGACCAGCAGTTGTTTATCCGGCAGGTAGTGGCCAGTCGCGGTCACTCTGCGCCACTGCGCGTCGGGAGCCGATGAATCTTGCTGCGGTAACAAAGTTTTCAGCGGAACCGGTGCAGTCGTCAGGGATTGCTGGATCTGGTCGTTCTCCCGCGACGTCTTGGTGTTCTTGCCGAGCTGCCACGGCGCGAGCACGCTGAAACACAAGTAAGTGAATGCGACCACCACCACAGCCAGCGCCACCCAGCCCGGTCGCAACAGGAAGGTCAGGCGACCCATCAGGGGTGTCCGTCCTGGGCAAGCCGGTCGTCGACCCAGGTGTGCAGACCCGGCAAGGAAGCCTCGATGGCGGCGAAGACCGCTTCGAAGTCGTCGTGGTCGCCGTAATAAGGGTCGTCGACGTCGAGGACATAAGCACCGGATCGGGGGTCGAAGGACCGCAGCATCCGGATTCGGTCGGTGCCGACACCCAGTTGCTGCAGCAGCCACACGTGGTTGCGGGCCAGCGCGATCACCAGGTCGGCCTCGATGTGGTCGATGCCGATCTGCGCGGCGCAATGGTCGGTGGGATAGCCGTGCTCGCGCAGCACCCGGTTGGCCCGCTCGTCGGCGCGCTTGCCGACATGCCAGCCGGCGGTGCCTGCACTGGTCACTCGCACGGCGTCGTGCAGCCCGCGCTGGCAGATCTGGTGGGCGAACATCTTCTCGGCCATCGGCGACCGGCAGATGTTGCCGGTGCACACGAACGTGATGTGCAGCTTCGAATCAGACACCCAGGGCCCTCCGCAGCTCGGCGATCGTCGCGACATGCACCGGACCGTTCGTGGCGGTGTCGTCGGCGAAGTCGGCTTGGCCGTATCCCCAGCCGACCACGACCGCGTCGATGCCGTGTGCGGCCGCGCCTTCGACGTCGTGGAGGCGGTCGCCGACCATGAGCACGCGCTCCGGCAGCGGCTGCAGCTGTGCCAATGCGTGGGCCAGTACGTCAGCTTTAGTGGCGCGGGTGCCGTCGACGCTGGCTCCCGCGACGACCTCGAAATGGTCGTCCAGCCCGAAATGCGCCAGGATCCGGCGTGCGGTTGGCTCCGCCTTCGAGGTGGCCACGGCGAGCCGGATGCCCGCGGCCCGCAGATCGGCCAGCAAGGGCCCGATCCCGTCGAAGAGGCTGTTGATCGCCCAGCCGCGGGTGGTGTAGTCGGCGCGGTAGGCGGCGATCGCGGCGTCGGCGTGCTCGCCCAGCCCCATCGCGGACAGGGTGTGGTGCATTGGCGGGCCGACGACCCGGCTGGCCAGGTCGCCCTCGGGCACGGCGGCGCCGATCTGATCCAGCGCGTGACGGAAGCTGGACACGATCCCGTCAGCGGAGTCGGTGAGGGTGCCGTCGAGATCGAAGATCACCAGCTGGGGGGCCGGCCGCGATGCGGCGAAGACCGTGCCTGTCACGTCCCTATTGTCCTAGATGGCGCGATCTGCCATTGACCGTGTCCCACATACCTGGCCTCGCCGCGAGGTCGTTAGGGTTTCAGACGTGGCGATTCTGGATCCGAGCGCATCGATGCCGCTCGCGGCGTCGCGCTACCACGGCGATCAGGCCGCCGAACCGGGCATGCTCGATTTCGCCGTCAACGTTCGTCATGCACAACCGCCCGCCTGGCTGGTACAGCGGCTGGCCGCACGGTTGCCGGACCTGGCCCGCTATCCCGGTGCCGACGACGAGTCCGCGGCGATACAGGCCGTCGCGATCCGTCATGGTCGGGCACGTGACGAAGTCGCACTGCTGACCGGAACGGCCGAGGGCTTCGCGTTACTGCCCAACCTTCGCCCGACGCTGGCGGCGGTGATCGCGCCATCGTTCACCGAACCGGCTGTCGCGCTGAGGTCGGCGGGTGTCCGTGTACAGCACGTCGTGCTCGAGCGGCCGTTCGGCCTGGCAGGCGTCCGGGTGCCCGATGACGCCGATCTCGTCGTGGTCGGCAACCCGACCAACCCGACGTCGGTTTTGCACACCCGCGAGCAGATCCTCGCGCTGCGCCGACCCGGGCGGACTGTGGTGGTGGACGAGGCGTTCGCCGATTCGATTCCGGGCGAGCCGGAATCTTTGGCCGACGAGGCGCTGCCCGACGTGCTGGTACTGCGCAGCCTGACCAAGACGTGGTCGTTGGCGGGCCTGCGGGTCGGTTACGCCCTGGGTGCGCCTGACGTGTTGGCTGGGCTGACCGCTCAACGGGCCCATTGGCCGGTGGGCACGCTGCAACTGACAGCCATCGCGGCCTGTTGTGCACCCGACGCGGTGGCCGAAGCCGCGGCCGGTGCCCGCCGCCTGGCGGCGTTGCGCAGCGAGATGGTGTCCGGCCTGCGGTCGGCGGGTGTCGAACCAGTCGATGGGAATGCACCATTCGTCCTGTTCGCCGTCCCGGACGCTGAATTATTGCGAAAACACCTGCACACCAGAGGAATTGCGGTGCGGCGATGTGACACGTTCGTCGGCCTGGACGGGCAATATCTGCGGGCCGCGGTCCGGCCGGAGTGGCCGGTGCTCGTTGAGGCGATCGCCGACATTGCCATGAGCGGGGTACATCGATGACCGTACGGCTGGCCGGAGTCATCGACGTGCTCGACGAGGCCTACCCGCCCGGGCTCGCCCAGTCGTGGGATTCGGTCGGGTTGGTCTGCGGCGACCCCGACGACGTGCTGAGTTCGGTGACGATCGCAGTCGACGCCACGGCGGCAGTGGTCGACCAGGTTCCCGACGGCGGCCTGCTGCTGGCCCACCATCCGCTGCTGTTGCGCGGCGTGGATACGGTGGCGGCCAGTACCGCCAAGGGGGCGCTGGTACACCGGCTGATTCGTTCTGGCCGTTCGCTGTTCACCGCACACACCAACGCCGACTCCGCATCGCCGGGCGTGTCTGATGCATTGGCGCATGCGATCGGGCTGACAGTCGAGGCGGTGTTGGAGCCGTCGCCCGCGGTATCCGAGCTGGACAAGTGGGTGATATTCGTACCGCCGGCGAACGCGGAGGCGGTGCGGGCAGCGGTGTTTGCGGCCGGCGCCGGTCAAATAGGCGACTACTCGGGGTGCAGTTGGAGCGTTACCGGCACCGGCCAGTTCCTGCCGGGCGACGGGGCTTCACCGGCCATCGGCAGCGTCGGCGCTGTTGAGCAAGTTGTCGAGGACCGAGTCGAGGTCATCGCGCCCGCGCGGGCACGGCGGGCAGTGCTGTCGGCGATGCGCGCGGCGCATCCATACGAGGAGCCCGCATTTGACATCTTCGCGTTAGCGCCCCTGCCCGCCGACGTCGGATTGGGCCGGATCGGGTCGTTGCCACAGCCAGAGTCGTTGAGCACGTTCGTCTCTCGAGTCGGATCGGGTCTGCCGCAGACGTCGTGGGGGATACGCGCCGCGGGCGATCTGAACATGACCGTGTCCCGGGTCGCGGTATGCGGAGGCGCCGGCGATTCGCTGCTGGACGTCGTGGCAGCCGCCGGCGTGCAGGCTTATGTCACGGCAGACCTCCGTCATCACCCCGCTGACGAGCACCGCCGAGCGTCGGACGTGGCGTTGATCGATGTCGCACATTGGGCCAGCGAATACCCTTGGTGCGAACAAGCTGCAGATACCTTGCGGTCGGTTTTCGGCGCCGACCTCTCGGTGCGAGTGTGCCCCATTCGTACCGATCCATGGAACGTCAACGACCCCGGCGGGAGTAACCACTGATGAAAGCCGCAGTCGCGCAGCAGCGCTCGCTGCTCGAAGTTGCGGAGCTGGATGCTGAGCTTTCGAAGATCACGCACCGCGCCAGCCACCTGCCCGAGCGTCAAGACTACGAGCGAATGCAAACCGAGCAGGTCGCCGTCAATGACCGGCTTGGGGCTCTGCAGATTGCGTTGGAAGACTTGGACGGCGAGGTCTCGCGCTTCGAGTCGGAGATCGACGCGGTACGCCAACGGGAAGACCGCGACCGATCGCTGCTGCAATCGGTCGCCGACGCCAAGCAACTGTCCGAATTGCAGCACGAGTTGGAGACGTTGCAACGCCGCCAGTCCAGCTTGGAGGATTCGTTGTTGGAGGTGATGGAACGCCGCGAGCAGCTGCAGGCGCAACAGACCGCTGAGATGGCGACGATCGAAGCGCTGCAAGCCGATTCGGCCGCTGTGCAGCAGGCTCTTGACGGTGTACTCGGCGAAATCGAACAATCTCGTCAGCAATACGCAACACGTCGCGATGAACTCACCGCGGCGTTGGATCCCGATCTGATCGCGCTTTACGAGCGGCAACGTGCCGGCGGCGGCCCGGGTGCGGGACCACTGCAGGGCCGTCGCTGCGGGGCCTGCCGGATCGAGATCGATCGCGGCGAGCTGGCGAGGATCGCGGCGGCGGCAGAAGACGACGTGCTGCGGTGTCCTGAATGCGGCGCAATCTTGTTGCGAGTCAAGGGCGGTAACCAGTGAAGGTGATCGTCGAATCCGATGGCGGGTCGCGCGGTAATCCAGGGCCCGCGGGCTACGGATCCGTGGTCTGGACAGCGGACCGCTCGACCGTGTTGGCCGAGAGCAAGCAGGCCATCGGGCATGCCACCAACAACGTCGCGGAGTATCGCGGCCTGATTGCAGGTTTAGAACAGGCGGCCAAGCTGAACGCCGCCGAGGTCGCGGTGGCAATGGATTCCAAGCTGGTGGTCGAGCAGATGTCCGGGCGTTGGAAGGTCAAACATCCCGACCTCGCCGAGCTCAACGCCCGGGCGCGCGCACTGGCGTCGCGGTTCGAGCGGGTCAGCTACACGTGGATTCCGCGAGCAGAGAACTCCTACGCCGATCGGTTGGCCAACGAGGCGATGGACGCAGCGGCGGAAGAGCAGGCACAGAGCGGCAATTCAGCGATGACCGCCCAAGCAAACGAGAGACCGTCGCCGCCGGGCTGGACCGGCGCGCGCGGTACTGCCACCCGGCTGTTGCTGCTGCGTCACGGCCAGACCGAGCTGTCGGTGCAGCGGCGCTATTCGGGCCGAGGCAACCCGGGGCTGACGGAGCTCGGCCGGCAGCAGGCCGACGCGGCGGCCCGGTATCTCGCCCAGCGTGGCGGGATCTCGGCGGTGGTCGCCTCGCCATTGCAACGCTGCTACGACACCGCGACGGCTGCGGCTAAAGCGCTGGGGTTGGACTTGACCGTCGACGACGACCTGATCGAGACCGACTTCGGCGGATGGGAAGGCTTGACGTTCGCGGAGGCCGCCGAGCACGATCCCGAATTGCATCGGCGATGGCTGCGCGACACCAGCACAGAACCGCCGGGCGGGGAAAGCTTCGATCATGTGAACCAGCGGGTCTGCCGGGCGCGAGACCGGATCGTGGCAGAGTACGGCGGCACCACGGTGTTGGTTGTCTCGCATGTGACTCCGATCAAGATGCTGCTACGCCAGGCCCTCGACGCCGGGCCAGGAATCCTTTACCGGTTGCACCTCGACCTGGCATCGTTGAGCATCGCCGAGTTTTACCCGGACGGCGCGTCGTCGGTGCGACTGGTGAACCAAACCGGATATCTGGGTTAGACATCGCGGGCATTCAGGTAGGCAGGTATTCATGGAGTGGGCGGCACATCATGCGGTGGCGATCGGATCGGCACTGCTTGCTGCGTTCTTTGCTGCGGTGGGAATTGTTATCCGGCAGCGCGCGATCCAAGCCGAGGCAGCTCACCGGGACGACGCGGGCACGATCGTGACGTCGTGGGTTCGCCAGCCCGCATGGTGGGCGGGAACACTGGTTGCGGTCGGCGGGTATGCGTTCCAGGCCATCGCGTTGGCACATGGATCGTTGTTGCTTGTGCAGCCACTGCTGGTGTCCGCATTGTTGTTCGTGCTGCCGCTGGGTGCGAGGTTCTCCAAACAGCATGTAACCGCGGCCGATTGGTGTTGGGCGCTGTTGCTGACCGCGGCGCTTGCTATTTTCGTTCTGGTCGGACAGCCGCGCGAAGGCCACTATCGTCCGCCCGTACCGGCGTGGAGCGTGGCGCTGGCGGGCGCGGTCCCGGTGGTGATTCTCTGTGTGGTGGCGGCCCATCGAACCGTTGGTCGAACGCGTGCCATGCTGTTGGCCACCGCCGTCGCTGTGTTGGTGGGCGTGATCGCGGTTCTGACGAAAGTCAGCGTTCACCACCTCGCCATGCACGGGTGGCGTGGGCTACTGACGGTGCCGGCGCCGTATTTGCTCATAGTGCTCGCGGTCGCGGTAACGGTATTGCAGCAGTCGGCATTTCATGCCGGCGCATTGCAAGCATCCGTACCGGTCATGCTCGTCGGTGAGCCCATGGTGGCGGTGCTACTGGGTGTCGTGATACTCGGTGAGCATTTGGTTGTCCGGGGTCCCGGAGCGCTGATACTGGGGGTAGCGGTCGCCGCGATGACGGCCGCCACGATTGCGCTGGGCCGCGATTCAGTTCCTCGCACAACGGAGGTCGTCGATCCGGCGGCATCCGTCCCGCAACCGGCATCGGATGCGACTCCAACCGGGTAGCTGCCAGCCGATCGGTCGACTTAGGCAGCGTCGTGAAAGATGAGCCCCAGCGCGTAGCGCTCGCCCGACCGTACGACGGAAAGGCCATGGCGCACCGGTGCGGCCGACCAGCCGCGAGCCGACCGGACCGGGCGGTCGCGGGTGGTGAACAGGTAACCGTGCCCCTGCCGCAATTGGGTAGCGGTGCCGCGTGATTGGGCCCGTGGCCGTTGCTCGACGAGCATGAATTCCCCTCCGGTGTATTCGGTGTCCGAGTCACTGAGGTTGATCACCACTTGAAGCGGAAACACCAAGTCCCCGTACAGGTCTCGGTGTAGGGCATTCCAATCGTTTGTCCCGTACTTGAGCACAAGGGCCGTCGATCTCTTCTGGCCGGCGGCATGACACATATCCAGCCATTCGTCGAGGCTGTCCGGCCACGGCGCATCGCGGCCCAGCCGGGCCCACCAATCCCGGGCGATGGGTAAGAGACGCGGATACAAAGCCTGTTTGAGGTGCTCGATCGGTTCGGGATAGGGAGCGTGAAAATACCGATACTGGCCCGAGCCGTATCGACGAGGCCCCATGTCGATGGTGGCGCGGAACAGCTGATCTCTGGTGTAGAGGTTGCGCAGCCTTTGGGTCTCCGCGGGCGTCAGCAACCGGGGCAGCAGCGCCCCGCCGTAATCGTCGATTGCGGCGCCGATGGCCGTCCAGTCGACGGCGTCGACGCGCTTGTCCCATCGGGTCGACGGCATCAGATCTGTCCTCCCTTCGCTCCCTGCTCTGTAGACGATAAAGATGCCTTCGATGTGAGGACCATTCTTGTCGCCGTTGTCCTGTAGAGTCGAACGTATGTTCGATAGATTGGCGGTTGTCGACCCGGCCAGCGAGGAATCGGCGCTGGTCGAGCGCATTGCCGAGCTGGAAAGGGTCAAATCCGCCGCAGCGGCAGGTCAGGCTCGAGCCGCGGCTGCGTTGGACGCGGCACGCCGGGCCGCCGAGGCCGCGGCGGGTGTGCCGGCTGCGCGGCGCGGGCGCGGCGTGGCCAGTGAGGTCGCGCTCGCCCGACGTGATTCGCCTTCGCGGGGTAACCGGCACCTCGGCTTCGCCAAGGCCCTGGTGCACGAGATGCCGCACACCCTGGCTGCTTTGGAAGTTGGGGTGTTGACGGAGTGGCGGGCCACCCTGATCGTGCGCGAAAGCGCTTGCCTGGACGTTGAGGACCGGCGGGCTTTAGATGCCGAGTTGTGCGGCGACCCAGCCGGCATCGATGGAATGGGCGACGCGCGGGTAGCGGCGGCTGCGAAGACGATCGCTTACCGGCTCGATCCGCAGGCGGTCGTCGACAGGGCCGCCAAAGCCGAAACCGAACGGACCGTGACCATTCGGCCCGCTCCCGACACGATGACATACCTGACGGCGCTCTTGCCTGTCGCACAAGGTGTCTCGGTGTATGCGGCGCTGCGACGGGAAGCCGATATCAGCGCCGACGGACGTTCACGTGGCCAGATGATGGCCGACACTCTGGTCGAGCGGGTCACCGGGCGAAGCGCCGCAGCGGCGACGCCGATCGCGGTCAACCTGGTGCTCTCGGACGAAACGTTGTTGGGCGGTTCCACTGCACCAGCAGACATCTGCGGCTACGGTCCGATCCCGGCGGCCGTCGCCCGCGGGCTCGTCGTGGGCGCCGTGACTGATCAACGGTCGCGGGCTACGTTGCGCCGGCTCTACGCTCATCCGGCCACCGGGGGATTGGTGGCAATGGAGTCACGGTCCCGGTTGTTTCCCCGGGGGTTGGCCGCCTTTATCGCGCTACGGGATCAACGCTGCCGTACGCCATACTGCGACGCGCCGATCCGCCACCGCGACCACGCCCAACCCTGGGCCGCCGGCGGCCCCACCAATGCGAGCAACGGGCTCGGGTTGTGCGAGCGATGCAATTACGTCAAAGACGTCGCCGGCTGGCGGGTGGAGCCCAGTATGGATGAAAATTACAGTCACACAGCGAAATTCGTTACTCCGACCGGTGGAGAGTATCGTTCGGGGGCACCTCCGCTGCCGAGAGCGCCGGTGAGGATGGAAATCAGTGAGATGGAAGTCGCCGTGGGAATAGCGATCTCGGATTTACATGCCGCTTAACAGTTTGCTGGCCTCTGCATTACGCAGCGAGTACGGTATTAGCGCGGACGAGTTGGCTGGGCGACCGCGGCTCGCATGTCGAGTCGAGGAAAGTCCGGACTTCACAGAGCAGGGTGATTGCTAACGGCAATCCGAGGTGACTCGCGGGAAAGTGCCACAGAAAACAGACCGCTACCTAGTAGCAAGGGTGAAACGGTGCGGTAAGAGCGCACCAGCATTCCGGGTGACCGGAATGGCTCGGCAAACCCCACCCGAAGCAAGGCCAAGAAGACCGCACCACGGTGCGGTCGCGCAGGTGCTCGAGGGCTGCTCGCCCGAGCCTGCGGGTAGGCCGCTCGAGGCACCCGGTGACGGTGTGTCCAGATGGATGGTCGCCGCCGCGTTACCTGGTAACGCGGAACAGAATCCGGCTTACAGGCCAACTCGCCCGCCCTGCCCCTGTGACCAGCGTGTTCAACTGGTCGCGGGCTTGCCAGTACGCAGTCGGTACGCAGTAGATCCGAGCACCGAGTCGATGGCATCGCGGGTCCGGTCGTCGCTGTCCGGCCACAGGTGGCTGTAGGTGTCCAGCGTTTCGACGGCACTGGCGTGGCCTAGCCGCGCCTGGACGGTTTTGACGCTCTCGCCGTGCCGGATCAGCAGGCTCGCGTAGTAGTGCCGCAGCGCGTGGAACCCGGTCCCGTCCGGTAACCCCGACTCCGCGACCGCCGCACGCCACCGGTATCCGAACGTGGAGCGGGTGATCGGCTTGCCTGACTGCGTGAACACCAAAGCGTCCGACTCGGCGGGGAATGCCGCCAGGTGCGCGGCCAACGCGTCGGCCACGACCTGGGGAAGCGGGATCGTCCGGTTGCTGGCGCGGGTTTTGGGCGGTCCGAACGTGGGTGCCTGACCGGCAACGGTGACCAGTTGGCGGTCTACGGTGATCGTGCGCTCTAGGAATCGAACCCGGTCGACGGTGAGGCCGAAACATTCTCCTTGCCGCATACCGGTTCCCGCAGCCAGCGTGACGAGAGCCTGTAGCTCGACGGGTAGTTCAGCGCGGACCGCCTCCACTTGCTCTGTCGTCAGCGGCACAATCTGCGGGCGCTGCACCTTCGGCAGTTTCGTTCCGTCGCAAGGGTTCGCCGCGAGCCGCCGGTCGCGGATCGCGGACTTGAAGATCGTAGACGCGATGCCGTGGACCACCCCAACCGTGGCCGGGGCCAACGTCAGCCCCTTAACCCACGCTTGGATGTCGCTGGGCAAGACCGACGTGAGTTGGCGGTCACCGAGGGTCGGGTAGGCGTGTCGGCGAAGCATGGTTTCGATGTGTGCGCGGGAGCTGGGTCGCTGGACCTGCATCTTGCGCCAGCGTTCGGCGTAGTCGCGGAACGTGATCTGACCGGCCTTCGGGTCGACGTACTGGCCGGTGACGACCGCCGCCGTGACCTCGTTCAGCCACCGTTGCGCGTCGGTCTTGCGGCCAAATGCCTTGGAGTGCTCCCGGCTCTGATCGTCGACATAGGTTGCCCGCCAACGCATACCGACCCCATGCCGAGCGCTGGGCACCGTGCGGGTGGTGCCGTCAGGGTCGCGGACCGTCTTGGCCCACAGGTCGACTACCCCGGCCCTACGATTGCGCTTCATCCCGCTTTCCCCCTATGCCTTCTTCTTGCCGGGAACGGTGGGTGGCAGCAGGCCACGCTCGCGGGCCTGCTGGACGTGGCGGGCCGCTGTCCTGTGAGAAACACCGAAAGCGCGGGACACAGCTTCGGTCGGTCGGTGGCTGAGGTGCTCGCGGTAGACCTCAGCGACCTTTGACAACAGCTCCTGCGATATTCGGGAACGACCGGACCTGACGCGCTGTATATCGGCCAAGGCGGTAGTGTCATCGACCGGCTTCGACCAGCCCGCGCCCCACTGGCCGGTGGCACCAGTGATCTTCATTGACGCCTGCGCGACTATCTGCTCAAGCCACTGATTCAAACGGATCTGGGCCAGGTCCTTCTCGCGTACCTCGGGGCCATCTGGCCGCGAACGCACACAGACTTCTGTCCATACTGGAATACCTTGGCGCACTTCAATTTTCATTGACAAGTCTGGTTGAGAAGGGCCGCCGCGTATCTCCACGAAGATCTCCGAGGGGACCATGCGGTCGCCGATCTTGGTATCGACAGCGAGCATTCTGCTGACCAGCGCTGGCAGTATCAATCCGCTGCGGCAGATCTCGCGGGTGGTTCAGATTGCGACGGACTCGTGGAACGGTGTCACCAGCGCTGGCGTTACGGCGCATTGGTTGGATGAGGCGGCAGAGGTGTCCGACGACTCCCCGTCGTTGGCGCAGCCCCACATCCCGGGGTCAGACTCCGCGAACGACAACGCTTTCAGGATGCTCGTAGCCTGAGACTTCCGTGGCGGGAGCAGTGGTTGAGGCTTCAAGAAGCGAGGCTGCGGCCCCAGGGCCTGCTCCCCGCCACGGAAACACCAGACGGGAAGACGACCGCGATTACCCGTGACGGATCTATCGACCCGCTGCTCGGCTTACACTTCCGCAATGTTCTCCGAGACGCGCTATGCGATGAACGGGGGCTTGCGCGTCGCCTATAGGGCGTCACCCAAAGGTGAACGCGACATTGTGTTCGTCCCGAACTGGTTCACCTGCTGTGAGGTGATTCCCGAACTGCCGTCCATTCAAGGGTGGGTCGAGGCGGTGACATCGCTCGGTCGGCTCATCTTCCTCGACCAGCCGGGCACCGGAGCCTCCGACCCCGTCACGTCGGACGCGCTGCCGACTTTGGAACAGTGGACGGACAGCATCACTGCGGTTCTGGATGACCTCGGCAGTAGCGAAGCGGTCCTAGTTGCGATCGATGGAGCGTTCGCGACCGCGGCCCTTTTCGCCGCGACGCATCCGTCTCGCACCTCCGCGCTCGTGGTGCTTGAGGGTTACGCCGAAGCGAGGACCATTAGACCAAGCCCGGAAGCCGAAGATGTCCTGATCGCCATGTGGGGCACGGGTGAGTTCCAGCAGTTAATGAATCCCGACATGCCGTGGAACGAGGAGATCCGAGCCTCGTGGGCGCGAATGGAACGTTTGGCGGCGAGTCCCGCGACCGTTGCCGTGATGCTGCCGCTGGTGGCCGAAATGGACGTACGGGCAGTGCTTCCGACCATTAGCGCGCCAACTCTTGTCCTCCAGCACAGTGACGACCCGATGATCGTTCCCGAGTGGGGCAAGTACATTGCCGATCACATATCGGGCGCGAAATACGTCGAGCTTCCGGGGCGGAACCTGTACCACTTCGTCGAACCCGCCTGGCGCCCGTCGTTCCAGCAGATCGCGGAGTTCCTCACCGGACACCAGGCTGAAGTAGCCGACGACCGGGTTCTCGCCACAGTGCTGTTCACCGACATCGTGGATTCGACGCGCCGCGCCGCCGAGATGGGTGACCGCGACTGGCACGCCCTGCTCGACGCGCACGACGCCGTCGTCCGGTCCCAGCTCGCACGCTTCCGGGGCCGGGAGGTGAACACGTCGGGTGACGGGTTCCTCGCGATGTTCGATGGTCCGCAGCGAGCGATCCGCTGTGCCATGGCAATTCGAGATGCGGTGCAGTCGCTCGGCATCGAGGTGCGGGCCGGTTTGCACACGGGCGAGTGCGAGGTTCGCGGCGATGACATTGGCGGCATCGGGGTGCACATCGGAGCGCGGGTGAGCGCCTTGGCAAAACCGAACGAGGTGCTTGTGTCCAGCACGCTGCGCGACCTTGTGATCGGGTCGGGACTCGAGTTTGATGAGCGCGGCACTCACCAGCTCAAGGGCGTGCCCGGTGAATGGCATCTCTTCGCCGTCGCTTCTTAGCAGCAGCCCATCAATGACGCGGTGCACGCGCTCAGCACCATGTACCAAAACCAGCCCGCGATGGGCCGATAGAGCGGGCTAGCCCCTGACTCAGAACGCGAAACGCTTAGCCCTGGCAGCGCGCAACCGGGCCAGTTCGTCCTGGCCGTCATCGTCCCGGTCAGACTCAACAGCGTCACGCCGCGTACCAGCCACCGGCGGCTGCTGCGTCAACCCGTACACCCGCGCCTGATGCCCGAGCAGACGCAGACACAACTCGCTGCTCTTGTGCTCACCTTCCAGCGCCTTACCCCAATGCGCCTGTAGCAGAGACTCTGAACGCTCTTGCCAGACAGCGAAAAACTCATCCGACAGCAAGTCACGGCGCGGCGACCGCGCAAACGACCGCTCGACAATGTTCCCGACACTCTGAGGCGACCGCAATCCAACCGCAGCGGCGATCTGCCGGTAGGACTGGCCAGCGACAAACAGGCCGACGACCTGAGCGTCACGAAACTCTCTCTCAGCACGCTTCACACGTCCAGTTTGTCACGTACAACCGCGCAGCACGTGACGCCACGACCGTCCAAAAAAACACGCCGGGGGGGTATTTGGCCTGCGGGCTGGGAGTGTTTTGACGGTGCCCCTCCGCGTCTGCACCCCGCCCCCCTGTCCTTTGCGGTCATCGTTGGGTGACCATGCGACCGGGTGGGTGGTGACCGTCTGCGGTGACTTCGGTACAGAGCAGTGGTCAACCCACCCACGACAGGTCCTCAGGGCCTGGGCTATTCGTACAAACGGCAACGCCCGATGAGGATCTCTGCCAGCCGTTCAGGTTCGCTGACCATCAGCATGTGGCAGGTGTCGATCTCTATGAGCGTCTGCACTCCGCCAAGCGCAGCGATGCATTCGTGTTGAATCTTCATCGAGACGGCGCTTCGATCACGCTGAGTGAGTATCCACGTGCGTGGCACATCGTCGGGCATACCGCTGCGGTCAACTTTTTCTATCATGATGGGGGCTGATTCCTGACAGGACCGAGCCAGCGTGAACCTGCGCT